>JAESGF010000034.1_pt1 | contig 225241 bp, 232 predicted proteins | sample 9269621 | NCBI WGS metagenome assembly JAESGF01 (sample SAMN14515066, study PRJNA621663) | algae metagenome | isolation source: Tolypothrix carrinoi HA7290-LM1 and co-occurring heterotrophs from dry rock... | place: USA: Makauwahi cave, Kauai, Hawaii | collected 2011-01-06
GCCCGGCAGGCTCGGAGTGGGCCGCCGCCGATCTCCCCCGTCTCCAGCCCCAGCATGCGCGCGAGATCGTCCGGCGCCGGCGCATCCCCCACCACCGCCGGCACGCGCGGCGCGAGGAAGGTGGAGCGCATCGCCCCGCCGTCGCCGTCCGCGACCGTGGCCGTCACGAGCCCCGCCGGCAGTTCGAGCCGCACCGTCCCGGCCCTTCCCGCCCGGGCCAGCGCGATCGTGCCGCCGACGGTCGGGTGCCCTGCGAACACCATTTCGTGTTGCGGGGTGAAGATGCGTCCGGCCGCGGTGTTTGCCATGTCTCGTGGCGCGGACAGGAAGATCGTTTCCGACAGGTTGAACTCGGCCGCGATCGCCTGGCAGCGCGCATGGTCGAGGTCGTCCGCCCCGAACACGACGGCGAGGGGGTTGCCCGTGAGCGGCGTGTCGGTGAAGACGTCGAAGATCTGATAGGAGTGGGGCATGGATCCGACCTCGGGTTGGACGGCCCCGTTAGACCCGGGTGGTGTTGATGTCGAGAACGTCCGTCGCGATCGCGCTGGTGCTGGCCCTTCTCGCCGGTCCCGCCGCGGCACAGTCCTGTGGCGACGGCCCCGGCGGCTTCAATGCCTGGCTCGCCGCCTTCAAGCAGCGCGCTGAGCGCCAGGGCATCGGCGCCGATACGCTGGAGCGCGCCTTCGCCGGCGTCACCTACTCGTCCCGCATCATCGCGCTCGACCGCGACCAGCGCTCGTTCAAGCGCTCCTTCGAGGATTTCTACCGGCGCCGGGTCGACCAGGCGATGATCAACCGCGCCCGCAAGTACATGCGCGACAACGCGGCGATGCTCGGGCGCATCGAGGACCGCTATGGCGTCCCGGCGGCGCTCGTGGTCGCGATCTTGGGGCTCGAGACCGCGTTCGGCCGCCACATGGGCGACCTCCCGATCATCCGCTCCCTCGCCACCCTTTCCTACGACTGCCGCCGCTCGGAGTTCTTCACCCGCGAGCTGCTCGCCGCCCTCACCATTCTCGACCGTCGCGACATGCGCCTCGAGGACATGCGCGGCGCCTGGGCGGGCGAGATCGGCCAGACCCAGTTCCTCGCCGAGCGCTACGTGTGCTGCGCGGTCGACTTCGACGGCGATGGCCGGCGCGACCTCGTCCGCTCAACGCCGGACGCGCTCGCCTCCACGGCCAACTGGTTCCGCCGCAACGGGTGGCGACCGGGCGCGCCCTGGGGGCCGGGCACCGCGAACTACAACGTCATCGGCGAATGGAACCAGGCGACGGTCTACCAGCAGACGATCGCGCGCCTCGCCGAAGAACTCGCCAACTGACCGCCGCCGCAACGCCCCGATCCGGCGCCGCGCGCCAGTAGAGCCCCTCCCCCGCCATGGCCGCCGACCTCGCCCCTCCCGCAATGCCCGCCGACCCGCCGCGCGCGCTGTCGCCGCGGGAGACGAGCATCATCCTCGTCGGCGTCATGATCGCGCTGATGCTCGCCGCCCTCGACCAGACGGTGATCGTGACGGCACTGCCGTCCATCGTTGCGGACCTCGGCGAGGGCTCGGCGCTCGCCTGGGTGGTGACGGCCTACCTCCTCACGGCGACAGCGACGGCGCCGCTCTACGGCAAGCTCGCCGACACCCGCGGCCGACGCCTCGCGCTGTTCCTCGCGCTTGGCCTCTTCCTCGTCGGGTCGGTCGCGTGTGCGCTGGCGCCGGGAATGCTCGCCCTCGTCCTCGCCCGGGCGCTGCAGGGGCTCGGCGCCGGCGGCCTCATCGCGGTGCCGATGACGATCGTCGGCGACGTCGTCCCCCCGCGCGAGCGCGGCAAGTACCAGGCCTACATCGCGGCCGTTTACGCGACGTCGTCCATCGCCGGCCCCGCCATCGGCGGCACCCTGTCGGAGTACGCGCACTGGTCGCTGATCTTCTGGATCAACCTGCCGATCGGCCTCCTCGCCTTCCTCGTCGCCGGCCCCGCGCTGCGCCGGCTGCCGGACGTCCACCGCCCGCACCGGCTCGACATCCCCGGCGCGCTCCTCCTCGTTGGCTCGACCTCAGCGCTCCTCTTCGGCCTCACCCACGGCAGCGGCGACGCCGGGTGGACCTCGCCCGTTACGCTCGTCACCGTCGTCGCGGCGCTCGTCCTCGGCGTCCTCTTCTGGGTTCGCCTGCGCCGCGCCGCCGAGCCGCTGATTCCTGTCGGCGTCCTCGGCAACCGCGTCGTCCGCTTCGGCGTGATCACCGCCGCGCTCTCGATGGGCGTCCTCACCGGCCTCTCGGTGGTGACGCCGCTCTTTTTCGAGGTGATACGCGGCTACTCGTCGAGCGAAGCCGGCATCGCTGTGATCCCGCTGATGATCGCGACAACGGCGGGCGCCACCATTTCCGGCCAGCTGATGAGCCGCATCGCCCACTACAAGCGCGCCTCCTCTGTGGGACTGCTGTGGGCCTTCGTGGCGCTCGTGGTCATCGCCGCTACCTTCGACGCGATGCCCGGCGCCCTCCTGCCGTTCGCCTTCGCGGCGGTCTCGATCGGCGTCGGCACCACATTCCCGGTCACCACGGTCGCGGTGCAGAACGCCGTCGCGCGGCACGAGATGGGGACGGCGACAGCCCTCACCACCTTCTGCCGCCAGCTCGGCGGAGCGCTGGTGGTGGCGGTGTTCGGAGCCGTCCTCGTCGCCGGCGGCGCCGGGGCGAATCTCCTCGCCGAGCACGCCGGCGGCGGCCCTGCGGTCGTCGATCCGCGCCTCGCCGACGCCTTCCGCACGGTCTTCCTCGCGGCAGCGGGGCTTCTCCTCGCCGCATTCGTAAGTCACGCGTTCATCGAGGAGCGGCCCCTCCGCGGCCGCGACTGACGCCCCTTCCCTCCAGCCCATACGCCGACCCACCGGAGTCAGAGATGCTCACCCGAGCCCCGCTTGCCCTCCTCCTCGCCATCGCCGGTCCCGCCATCGCCGCCTCCACCGTCGCGGGCGCTGCCGACCTTACCGTCGCCGTCACCGGCCTGCCGCAGGAATCCGGCGCGCTGATCGTCTGCCTGTGGGCGCAGCCCTCCGGCTTCCCGGACTGCTCCAAGGGCGAGAGCACCGTGAAGTCGACCACCGCGCGCGAGGGCGCCACCGTCCGCTTCGCCGGCATTCCGGATGGGACCTATGCCGTCTCCGTGCTCCACGACGTCAACGGCGACGGCAAGCTCGGCACCAACCTCATCGGCATTCCGAACGAGCCGGTCGGCTTCTCCAACAACGTGCGGCTCCGCTTCGGCCCGCCGAAGTTCGACGCGGCGGCGATCGATGTCGCCGGCGACGAGACGATCACCGTCGCCGTCCGCAAGCCCTGAGCCTCACCCGATGAGGACGGCGTTGAGCGCGGCGAGCCCCGCGCAGACGCCGAGCACGAGCGGCACGCCCGCGTGCCGCCAGAAGAGGAGGAGCGCCGCCACCAAGGCGAGCCCCGCCGGAACCAACTTCAGCGTCGCGGGATCGGGCACGGCGAGGCTGAGCGGCCCAGCCGTCACCGTCTCCACGGTGCCGAAGAGGACGTGGAGGCCGAACCAGACCGACAGGTTGAGGATGACGCCGACCACCGCGCTGGTGATCCCCGCGAGCGCCCCCCGCAGCCGCCGCTGCGCCGTCAGCCACTCGACGTAGGGTGCCCCGGCGAAGATGAAGAGGAACGAGGGCACGAAGGTCGCCCACAGCGCCACGGCGGCCCCGGCGAGGAGGCCCGCGAGCGGCGGGTCCATCGCCCGGAATGCCGCGAGCGCGCCGACGAACTCCACCACCAGGATGAGCGGCCCCGGCGTCGTCTCGGCGAGCCCGAGCCCGTCGAGCATCTCTGTCGCGGTCAGCCAGCCGCGTTCGGCCACCACCTCCTGCACCATGTAGGCGAGGACGGCGTAGGCACCGCCGAACGTGACCACGGCGAGCTTGGCGAAGAAGGCGTAGATGTCGGCGAGGATGTGCCCGCCGCCGAGCGCCGCCACGATCAGTGCGAGCGGCCCGAGCCAGACCGCGACGCCGATGACGGCCGTGCCCAGCGTCCGCCCGGGGCTGACGCGCGGTGCCGCCGCCATCTCCGTCGGCCCGCCGCCGAGGAGGAACGCCCCCGCCACGGCGCCGGCGATCACCACCACGGGGAACGGCACGGCGAACGCGTAGATGGCGACGAAGGCCGCCGCCGCGATGACGTACGGCACCGGCCCCTTGAGCGCACGGCGGGCGATCCTGAGGAGCGCCTCGACCACGATTGCGAGGACGGCCGCCTGCACCCCGAGGAAGATCGCCGCCACGATCGGGACGTTGCCGTAGAGCGCGTAGACCGCCGTGAGGGCGAGCACCACGGCCGCCCCCGGCAGGATGAAGAGGAGCCCCGCGACGAGCCCTCCCGCGAGCCCGTGCAGGCGCCAGCCGGCGTAGGTGGCGAGCTGCATCGCCTCCGGCCCGGGCAGGAGCATGCAGAAGGACAGCGCGCGCAGGAACTCCGCCTCGCTCATCCAGCGCCGCTCGTCGACCAGCATCCGGTGCATCAGCGCGATCTGCGCCGAGGGGCCGCCGAACGAGAGCCAGCCGATCGTGGCGAAGGTGCCGAACGCCTCCCGCGGCGTCGGCGCCACTCCCGTCGTCGCCGTCACGCGCGCACCGCCTCGACACGGGCCGGCGCCCCCGTGTCCCCGTGCGCGGGCGCACCCGTCTCCCCGCGCGCGGGCGCGCCCGCCTCCCCGCGCGCGGGCGCGCCCGCCTCCCACGTGTGCCGCTCGTCCGTCCCGTCGCGCGCCCAGCGGTAGAGCGCGTCGTAGAGGCCGAGTCCGGCTTCGAGCTGGACGAGGTCGTCGCGGTGGAGGCGCGAGAGGCCGACCGAGATCGCGAGCAGCCCCGCCGCCTCGGGGGCGAGGTCGTGCCGGTCCGTGTCGGCGCCGCGCACGACCGTCGCGAGCCGTCGCAGCGGCACCGTGCCGAGCCCGAACTCGTCGAGCATCGTGTCGAAGGTGCACCGCTCGCCGCGGTGGCTCCAGCGCACGCCGTCCACGTCGAATGGCGTCGCACCGAACCGGTCCGCGACGGCGACCACCTCCGACGGCGCCACGAAAAGGAACCGCGCGGCGGGGTCGACGAACCGGCGGATCAGCCATGGGCAGGCGATGCGGTCGACCTTCGGCCGCGCCCGCGTGACCCACAGCGTCGCCCCGTCGTCCGCCGGCGGCAGCGCGGCGAGCGGCACCACCGGCTCGCCCGCCTCCACCCAGGCGACGAAGCCGCCCTCGAGGTGCTCCGCCGCAACCCCTGCCACGCGCAGGAGCGCCGCCGCCCCCTGCGACAGCTTCGCGCCGCGGTGGCAGACGACGACGACCCGCCGTCCGCCAAGCCGCGGCGCCAGCGCGGCGACGTCGCGAAACGGGTGGCGGAATGCCGTCGGGATCACGGCCGGATCGTCGCCGGCGTCCTCGTCGAGGCGGACGTCGACGACCGCGGGCGCATCCGGCGAGCCGACAAGGCGGGAGAGTTGTGCGACGGTGATGGCAGTCGGCGCGGGCACGGGCGTCCTCCTCTGTCGCGGCCGGCCGATGCCGGGCGCGCAAGGTGACGCGAATCTTGGGCCGGAGCCTCACGGGGCGTTCGCGGCAGCCCCCCGCTGTCACTCTCGCCGGGCGGCGCGGCAGAGGTCAAGCCTCCAACATTGACAGCCGGGCGCTACGAGCCCATAAACGCATAAAGAAATCTTTATGTCTCTATCCGGGCTGGGAATGCCGCACACCCTTGGTCACGACGCGCTCGTCCTCGCCCTCCGCGCCGCGGGGGAAGGAACGCGGCTGCGCATCCTGGCTCTCCTCGCCGACGCCGACCTCACGGTAAAGGATCTGACCACCATTCTCGGCCAAAGCCAGCCGCGCATCTCGCGCCACCTGAAGCTCCTCGCCGAGAGCGGCCTCGTCACCCGCTCCACGGAAGGTGCCTGGGCCTTCTATCGCCTGGCCGAGCGGGACGGCGCTCGCCTGGCCGACCCCATCCTCGCCCAGCTCGATACCGCCGATCCGGTGCACGCCCGCGACCGCGAGCGGCTCGCCGCCACGCGCAAGGCGAACGCCGAGGCCGCCGCCCACTTCTTCGCCCAGAACGCGGAGGTGTGGGACCGCATCCGCTCCCTTCACGCGCCCGAGGCCGAGGTCGAGGCGAAGATCCGCCAGTTGCTCGGCCCCCGCCGCGCGCGCCATCTCCTCGACGTCGGCACCGGCACCGGCCGGATGCTGGAGCTCCTCGCCGACAGGGCCGACCGTGCGCTCGGGATCGACGCGTCGGCTGCGATGCTTGCGGTCGCGCGTGCCAACCTCGCCCGCGCCGGGATCGCCAATGCCCGCCTCGCGCAGGACGACGTCTACGCGCTGTCTCTCCCGCGCGACACGTTCGACCTCGTGGTGATCCACCAGGTGCTGCACTTCCTCGACGATCCGGCGCGCGCCGTCGCCGAGGCCGCCCGCACGCTCGCCCCCGGCGGGCGCCTGCTGGTGGTCGACTTCGCCCCGCACGGCCTCGAGGAACTCCGCACCGCGGCCGAGCACCGCCGCCTCGGGATCGCCCGCGCCGAGATGGCCGAGTGGCTGCGCGCGGCGCGCCTCAACACCGTGGAGGTGACCGACCTCGCCGGTGCGCACACCCTCACCGTGACCCTCTGGCTCGCCGAAGACGAGCGCATCCGGTCGGACGACCTCCGCCTCAGAGAAGGAGCCTACGCATGACCGCTTCCATGACGACGCCGACGGTCTCCTTCGAATTCTTCCCGCCGAAGAGCGAGGCGATGGAGAAGACCCTCTGGGCCTCCATCCAGAAGCTCGAGCCGCTCTCCCCGGCGTTCGTCTCCGTCACCTACGGCGCGGGTGGCTCCACGCGCGAGCGCACCCACCGCACCGTGCGCCGGATGATCGAGGAGACTCGCCTCCGGCCGGCCGCGCACCTCACCTGCGTCGCCGCCTCCCGCGACGAGGTGAACGCCGTCATCCGCGACTACTGGGACGCCGGCGTCCGCCATATCGTGGCGCTCCGCGGCGACGCTCCGGAAGGTCCTGGCACGCCCTACCGTCCGCACCCGGAGGGTTACGCGAACGCGGCCGAGCTCGTCGCCGGCATCAGCGCCATCGCCCCGTTCGAGATCTCCGTCGCCGCCTACCCCGAGAAGCACCCGGACTCGGCCGACTGGGACACCGACCTCGACAACCTCGCCCGCAAGGCCGACGCCGGGGCGACGCGCGCGATCACGCAGTTCTTCTTCGACAACGACCTCTTCGACGAATACCGCGAGCGCGCCGCGAAGCGCGGGATCGACCTGCCCATCGTCCCCGGGATCGTCCCGATCCACTCGTTCGCGCAGGTGAAGCGCTTTGCGGGAATGTGCGGCGCATCGATCCCGGCCGCCGTCGCCCGCCGGTTCGAGGGGCTCGACGAGGACGAGGACACCCGCCGCCTCATCGCCGCGGCCGTCGCTGCCGAGCAGGTCACCGACCTCCAGAAGCGCGGCGTCGACCGCTTCCACTTCTACACCATGAACCGAGCCGACCTCGTCTATGCGCTGTGCCGCCTGATCGGCCTGCGCACCGAGGCCGAAGTCGCCGTCGCCGCCTGACCGGAGTTCCCCATGCCGCAGCATCTGGCCGAGGAGGCGCGCCGGCGCATCCTCATCATCGACGGCGCCATGGGCACCATGATCCAGGCCGAGCGCCTGGACGAGGACGGCTACACCGGCCACGGCGGATCGTGCGCCCTCCACGGCCACAACCACCCGCAGGCCGGCAACAACGACCTCCTCGTCATCACGCAGCCGGACCTCATCCGCCGCATCCACCGCGACTACCTGCTTGCGGGCGCGGACATCGTCGCGACCAACACCTTCTCCTCGACCCGGATCGCGCAGGCGGACTACGGGCTGGAGAACCGCGTCTACGAGATGAACGTCGCCGGCGCGCGCCTCGCTAAGGAGGCGGCCGAGGAGGTGACGCGGATCACCGGGGTTCCGCGCTTCGTCGCCGGCGCGATCGGGCCGACCAACCGCACGCTGTCGATCTCGCCGGACGTGAACGACCCCGGCTACCGCGCCGTGACGTTCGAGCAGATGGCCGACGCCTACGCGGAGGCGGCCCGCGGCCTCGTCGACGGCGGCTCGGACATCCTCCTCATCGAGACGATCTTCGACACCCTCAACGCCAAGGCAGCGATCTTCGGAATCGAGGCGCTGTTCTCGGCCGGCCTTCGCCGCGTGCCGCTGATGATCTCCGGCACCATCACCGACCGCTCCGGTCGCACCCTCTCCGGCCAGACGCCGACCGCCTTCTGGCACTCCGTGCGCCACGCGAAGCCGTTCACCGTCGGCCTCAACTGCGCGCTCGGCGCGGCCGAGATGCGGGCGCACGTCGAGGAGCTGTCGCGCGTCGCCGACACCCTCACCTGCGTCTACCCGAATGCCGGCCTCCCCAACGAGATGGGCGCCTACGACGAGTCGCCGGAGTTCATGGCGGGGCAGCTTGAGGGCTTCGCCGAGGCGGGGCTCCTCAACGTCGTCGGCGGCTGCTGCGGCACGACGCCGGATCACATCTCGGCGATTCGCGACGCCGTGGACCGTTTCCCGCCGCGTACGGCCCCCGCGCCGCGCGGCTTCATGGCCCTCTCGGGCCTCGAGCCCTTCACGCTGACGCCCGAAATCCCGTTCGTGAACGTTGGCGAGCGCACCAACGTCACGGGTTCGGCGAAGTTCAGGAAGCTCGTCAAGGAGGGCGACTACCCCGCCGCCCTCGCCGTCGCCCGCGAGCAGGTCGAGAGCGGCGCGCAGGTCATCGACGTCAACATGGACGAGGGCCTTCTTGATTCGAAGGCCGCGATGGCGACGTTCCTGAAGCTCGTCGCGAGCGAGCCCGACATCGCCCGCGTCCCGGTCATGGTCGATTCTTCGAAGTGGGAGGTGATCGAGGAGGGCCTGCGCCACGTCCAGGGCAAGGCCATCGTCAACTCGATCTCCCTGAAGGAGGGCGAGGCGCAGTTCCTGGAGCAGGCCGACCTCGTCCGCCGCTACGGCGCCGCCACCGTCGTGATGGCGTTCGACGAGAAAGGCCAGGCCGACACCTTCGAGCGCAAGACGGAGATCTGCGAGCGCGCCTACAAGCTCCTCGTCGCGAACGGCTTCCCGCCCGAGGACATCATCTTCGACCCGAACATCTTCGCCGTCGCGACCGGGATCGAGGAGCACAACAACTACGGCAACGACTTCATCAACGCGACGCGCTGGATCCGCCAGAACCTCCCCGGCGCGCACGTCTCCGGCGGCGTCTCCAACCTCTCCTTCTCGTTCCGCGGCAACGACCGCGTCCGCGAGGCGATGCACTCCGTGTTCCTGTTCCACGCGATCCGCGCGGGCATGGACATGGGCATCGTCAACGCCGGCCAGCTCGCCGTGTACGACGACCTCGACGCCGAGCTCCGAGAGCTGTGCGAGGACGTCGTCCTCAACCGCCGCTCCGATGCGACGGAGCGGCTGCTCGAAGCCGCCGAGCGCTGGAAGGGCGGCGCCGGCGCGGCCCGCCTCGTCGATCTCTCGTGGCGCAACGCCTCCGTCGCCGAGCGGCTGAAGCACGCCCTCGTCCACGGCATCACCGAGTTCATCGAAGGCGACGTCGAGGAGGCGCGGCAGGCCGCCACCCGCCCGCTCGACGTCATCGAAGGCCCGCTGATGGCCGGCATGAACGTCGTCGGCGACCTCTTCGGCGCCGGCAAGATGTTCCTGCCGCAGGTGGTGAAGTCCGCCCGCGTGATGAAGCAGGCCGTTGCCGTGCTCCTGCCGTACATGGAAGCCGAGAAGGCCGGGAACGAGCGGCAGACCGCCGGCAAGATCCTGCTCGCGACCGTCAAGGGCGACGTCCACGACATCGGCAAGAACATCGTCGGCGTCGTGCTCCAGTGCAACAATTTCGAGGTCATCGACCTCGGCGTGATGGTGCCCGCGACCAGGATCCTCGAGACGGCGAAGAAGGAGAACGTCGACATCGTCGGCCTCTCCGGCCTCATCACGCCGTCGCTCGACGAGATGGTCCACGTCGCCGCCGAGATGCAGCGGCAGGGCTTCGACGTGCCGCTCCTCATCGGTGGCGCGACCACCTCCAAGGTGCACACGGCGGTGAAGATCGACCCCAACTACTCCGCGGGGCAGACGGTCTATGTCACCGACGCCTCCCGCGCAGTCGGCGTCTGCTCGCGGCTGATGGGCGACCGCGCGGCGATCGTCTCCGAAACGCGGGCCGAGTACCGCGCTGTCGCGGACGGCTACCTGCGCGGCCAGAGCGAGAAGAGGCGTCTCTCCCTCGCCGACGCCCGCGCGCGCCGGATCCCGATCGACTGGAGTGCCTACACTCCGCCGGCGCCGACCTTCACGGGCCTCCGCACCGTCGAGGTGCCGATCGCTGATCTCGTCCCGTACATCGACTGGACGCCGTTCTTCTCCGCCTGGGAGATCAAGGGCACCTACCCGCTGATCCTCGACGACCCGCGCGCCGGCCCCGCCGCCCGCTCGCTGTTCGAGGACGCGCAGAAGATGCTGGCCGACATGGTGAACGGCGAATGGCTCACCGCGAAGGGCGTCGTCGGCCTCTGGCCCGCGAATGCCGACGGCGATGACATCGTCCTCTTCGACGACGCCGGCCGCGAACGCACCCGACTGCACACGCTCCGCCAGCAGATCGCCCGTGCGGAGGGCCGCGACCGCGCCAACGCGGCGCTGTCGGACTTCGTCGCCCCGCTTGGCGGCCCGCAGGACTATGTCGGCGGCTTCTGCGTCACCGCAGGCCTCGGCGAGGAGGAGGTTGCCGCCCGCTTTGCCGCCGCCGGCGACGACTACGGAAAGATCCTCTCCCAGTCGCTCGCCGACCGCCTCGCCGAAGCCTTCGCCGAGCACCTCCACGAGCGCGTTCGGCGCGAGTTGTGGGGCTACGCCCCCGACGAGCGGCTCACCCCCGCCCAGCTCATTGCCGAGGGCTACCGCGGCATCCGCCCGGCCCCAGGCTACCCGGCGCAGCCCGACCACACCGAGAAGCGCACCCTCTTCGCGCTCCTCGACGCCGAAGCCCGTACCGGCGTGCACCTGACGGAGAGCTACGCTATGTGGCCCGCCTCGTCCGTCTCCGGGCTTTACTTCTCGCACCCGGACAGCTTCTATTTCGGCATCGGAAAAATCGAGCGCGACCAGGTGGAAGACTACGCCCGGCGCAAGGGTTGGACCGTCGCCGAGGCCGAACGCTGGCTGGCGCCGATCCTGAACTATGCGCCGGAGCGTCTCCTCCAAGCCGCCTGAAACAGCGCTCCTTCCGCGGGCCCGCCCCGCGGATTGTTCAAGGGAGACGTTCATGCGGGTTCTCACCCTCGCGGCGCTGGCGCTCACGGCGGCCACGCTGCGCGCCGAGGCGTCGTGCGGCACATATGACTTCGCCAGCGCCTATGCGGCCGACTTCTTCGCCGCCCGGCCATTCGCGGACGCTCCCCGGGCTGCCGAGCTCATCAGAACGCTGCCCGATGGCGCCTGCCACCAGGACCAGCTCCTGAAGCTCATGGAGGCCGAGCTCGGCCCCGTGGTCGGCTACAAGGCGGCTGCGACGTCGCCCGGCGCGCAGCAGCAGCTCGGCCTGACGGCCCCCGTCCTCGGCGTCCTCTACGAGGAGATGATCCGGCCCGACGGCTCGACGGTGAAGGTCTCCGAGGGCGCCCGCCTCATCTTCGAGCTCGACCTCCTCGCCCGCGTCGGCAGCGCCGCGATCAACGACGCCACCACGCGCGCCGAGGCGCTTGCCGCCATCGACGCGTTCGTGCCGTTCGTGGAGCTCGGCGACCTGATGGTCCCGAAGGGCGCCGCCGTCACGGGGCCTCTCGTCCAGGCGATGAACGCCGGCGGCCGGCTCGGCGTCGCCGGCACGCCGATCCCGTCGGACGGGCTTGACGAGGACGCTCTGGCCGCCGCAGCCGGGCGGCTGACCGTCAACGGCGCCGTTGTCGCCGAGGCGCAGGCGTCGGCGCTGCTCGGGCACCCGCTCGATGCCGTCCTCTGGATCGTTGCCGCCGCAAAGGCCCGCGGCATGACGCTGAAGGAGGGCGACGTCCTCTCCCTCGGCTCGATGGGCCGCTTCCAGCAGGCCGCTCCCGGCGCCATCGAGGCGACCTACACGGGGATCGCCGCCGAGCCGGCCACGGTCCGCCTCACGCTGGAATGAGAAAAGCCGGGGCGCTCGGCCCCGGCTTTCATCCGTCGCGTCCTGGCGTCGTCCTCAGCGGACGATCATGGTCTCCGGCAGATCCGAGTACGCGGCCTCGTCGTACTCGGGCATGTCCTTGATCTCGTCCTGGCTCATCGCCGTGTTGAGGACGATCCGGTCGCCGCCGAACGCCATGTCGTCATAGGAGAGCGCGACCTGCCGGCCGCCGATGCCGAGGAAGCCGCCCACTTCGACGATCACCATCGGCACCTGCCGGGCAGGGTCGATGACGATGTCCCGCACTTCGCCGATCTCCTCGCCGGCGGAGTTGTAGACATCCTGGCCGACGATGTCGTCCATCGCGATACGGTAGATCGGCGCCGCGGCCGCGGTATCGGCGGTCACGTCCGTCTCGGTGCCGGTCGCGGCGGCTGCCGTCTCGGTGGAGACGTCCGCGCTGCCCGAACGGCGGACCGCGACGTCAGGCTGCGCCTGCTCGACCATGACGTCCGGCTGGGCCTGCTCGACGTTCACGTCCAGCTCGGGCTGCTCCACAGCAACCACCGGCTCCGGCGTCGCGACGGCGACCTCGGGCTCGGCCGTCTCGACCTCGACCGCAGGCTGGCCGGGCTGGACCGAAACCTCGGGCTCGGGCTGGTTGATCGCGACCACGGGCTCCGGCTGCGTCACCGAAACCTCGGGCTCCGGCTGCGTGACCGCAACCTCGGGCTCGGGCTGCGTGACGTTCACCTCGGGCGCGGGGGTCTCGACCGCCACCTCCGGCGCGCGTGCCTCGACGTTCACCGTCGGCTCACCCTGCGTCACCGTCACGTCCGGCGAGGGCTGGCGCACCGTCACGTCGGCCGCTGGCTGCGTCACGGTGATGGTGCCCTGCGGCCGGCCGTCGTCGCCGACGTCAGCCGCAGCGATGTCGCCCATCCGCTCGATGTCGGCGAAGACGAGGATCATGTTGGCGTCAGCGTCGGCCTCACCGAAGGCCGTCTCGAACTCGGCCCGATCGGCCTCCTCGACGTTGGCTTCGATCAGGCACGCACGGTACTCGTCCATGCTGAGTTCGCCGTTGCCGTCCGCGTCGAGTGTCTGAAACCGCTCCTCGGTCATCCCGTTCAGCGCGCAGTCGCCGGAGGCGGGCGCGGTCTGGGCGAACGCCGGAGTGGCCGCGAGCAGCGCCACTGCCGCCGTCCCCATCATCCATTTCATGGCCATGCGAGGCTCCTCTCTGGAATTGGTCATAGGACGGCTTGCGCCGCCGTCTCTTTAGTCAATCCCTCCGGAAGCCTCGCGTTCCGAGAGAAAGCCGCCGCCGCCGCCCGAATTGCGGTCAGCGCACGCGGTCGGCGGGCAATTCCACGTATCGGCCCTCGTCATAGTCCTGCCGCCCGTCAAGCCCCGAGCTGTCTTCGGCTAGCACCGCCTGCCCGTTGGTGACCGTCACCTCCTCGTAAGGCACCACCAGTTCGCGCCGGCCGAGCCCGAGCACGCCGCCGACCTCGACGACGACCACGGCCTCGTCGCTGGACGGGTCGAAAACGATGTCGCCGATCTCGCCCACCGCATCGCCGGCGGCATTCACGAGCGTCGTTCCGACGAGTTCGTCGCGCGGGATGCGCGCGTCGGCCGTCGTGGCAGCCGCCCCGGCCGGCTCCGGTTCGGGGGCGCCGATCGCGGCGACGGTCTCCTCCTGCGCCGATGCCTGCTCCTCCGTTTCGACGCTGGCGGCGCCGGCAGCCTCGACGTCCACCGTCGGCTGCTCCTGCACCACCGAGACATCCGGCTCGGCCTGCTCGACCTCGACGTTGAGCTCGGCCTGCTCGACGGCCACCTCAGGCTCCGGCGTGGTGACGGACACCACCGGCTCCACCGGCGTGACGCGCACCACCGGATCGGCCTGGCGAACCTCGACCACGGGGTCCGGCTGCTCGATCTGGACCTCGGCCTGCGGCTGCTCGATGCCGACCTCCGGGTTCGGTTGCTCCACCGTCACCTCGGGGTCGCGCAGCTCGACGCGCACGTCCGGCCGGCGCGGGCGCACCGTCACTTCGGGCTCGTGCTGGGTCACGGTAACGATCGGATCGAACGAGCGAACGATGATCCGCGGCGGCGGCTGCCGGACCGTGATCGTCGGCGCCGGCTCGAAGACGCGGATCGTCGCCGACGGCTGGCGCACGATCACCATGGTGCGGGCCGGTGCGCCCTCGGCGGGAGCGGCGAGCGCCGGCGCCGGTGCAGGAGCATCGCCCGCGGCAGGCTCTGCCTGGCCTGTTGCGCTGCCCGCCGCCGGGGTCTCGGCGGGCGCGGCCGGCGCAGCGGTCTCGGCCGACGGCTCGGCGGTGGGCGCGGGAGCGTCTACCTGTGCCAGTGCCGGTGTGGCCGCCACCAGCGCGATGGCCACCGTGCGGATCATGAGGCTCATGCCGTCTCCTCTCTTGTTTCGGTTTTGCGCTGACAGTTGTCGCATCGGCCGGCCGCCGGCAAGGCCGTTCGACTCAAACGAAAGCCGGGGCGCGTGGCCCCGGCTCCTGTCGTCTCGTCGGCTGCGGTCCGGATCAGCGGACCACGCGGTCCTCGGGCACCTCGACGTAGCGGCTCGCGTCGTAGTCCTGACGCTCCTCGACCTGGCCCTCGGTGATGTTGGTATCGATCACGACCAAGTCGTCCCGCATCGACACGCTTTCGTACGGAAAGACGATCTCCGTCTCGCCAAGGCCCAGGAAGCCGCCGGCCGCCAGCACCACGAAGAGATTGCCGGTCGCCTGCTCCATCACGACGTCGGAAATCTCACCGATTTCTTGGCCGGCGTTGTTATACGCCTCCTCGCCTTCGATGTCGTCGAACGGCAGGCCGGCGGTCACCGGGACGACCGCCACAGCGTCCACGTCGGTGGCGTCGGTCATGCCGGCGGCGCTCGCCTGCTGCGTCGCCTCACCGCTCGTCGCGGCGGACTGGCGGGCGGGGGCCACCTCGGGCGACGTCACCCGCTGGATCTCGACCTGCGGCTCCGCCTGCTCGACGACGACCCGCGCCTCCTCCGTCTCAACCTGGACGTTGGCCTCGGCCTGCTCGACGCGGACCTCCGGCTCGGGCTGCTCGACGGAGACCTGCGGCTCACGCTGCTCGACGCGCACCTGCGGCTGCGCCTGACGCACCTCGACCTCGGGCGGCGGCACGTTCATCTCGACCTGCGGCTGCGCCTGCTGGATCGCGACCTCGGCTTCCGGCTGCTCGACCGAAATTTCCGGCTCCGGCTGCTGGACCGAGACCACCGGCTGGCGCTGCTCGACGCGCACCTCCGGCTCGCGCTGCTGCACGGCGACCTGCGGCTCAGGCTGCTGGACTGCCACCTGCGGCTGGGCCTGATCCACACGCACCGTCGGGGCGGGCTGCTGTACGGTGACGTTGGCCGGCTGCTCCTCGACCCGCACCTGGGCCGCCTGGCCGCCGGTCGCCGAGCCACCGGCCGCCTCGATCTCCGCGATGACGAGCACCGCATCGCGGTCCCGATCGAACGAGGCGAACTCGTCGAGGTAGCGCTGCCGCTCACCCTCGGCGACGTTGGCGTCCAGACACACCACGTACTCCTCACGGGTGATGCGACCGTCCCGATCGGTATCAAGGCTCGCCACGCGCTCGCTCATGGCCGCCCGGTCATTGAGACCGGTCAACACGCAAAGCGTGTCGTTCGGCTGCTGCGCCAGCGCCGGCGTGGCAGCCATCACAGCGGCGAGAGCCGCACCGCCCAACAGGTTGCGGTTCATTGCTCGCTCCTTCTTGTCAACAAAATGTCCGTCACAAGGACTCATGCCCTCTCTGGGGCTAACGGACCGCGTCACGATGCGTTCCGGCACCGGACCGAGTGTGACGCCAAAGGAGCGCTTGCATTATCGCGGCCGACCGCAGGTTTGCGACGGCCGGCCTGGCCGACGCGCCGGAAAGCGGTCGACGCGCCGCGAGCGGCGCGAACGGACTCGTCAGGCGTGGATGGCGAGCGGACCGTCGCGCTCGGACCCGTGCGTGGCGGCCGGCGCCTGCTCACCCAGCCACTCGCCGATTACCTCGAGCGCCTCGGGGCGAACGCGGATCATGCGGCGCTGCCGGTCGATTCGCCGCTCCACGAGACCCGCCGTCTCGAGCACGCGGAGGTGGCGGGAGATGGCCGGCGGCGTCACCGAAAACGGCGCCGCAATAGCACCAACGGGGAGTTCGCCGTCCGACAGGAGTCGGTTCACGATCTGAAAGCGGGTATCGTCCGACAGCGCGGCGAAGACGGCGATCAGGTTCGGGTTCTGGGTCATTGCGGGTCCATTCCTCACGCCAGAGTTGAATGATGCACGTATTACGATACGTAGCTGACTGTTGCAACCCCTGGGTGGTTTGCCTCTGTTCTGGTTCTGGAGGTTGATCCCCGAATGTGGTACATTTATGGCGCCTTGAACCAACCGCGCGCTCAACAAAAAAGGCCGGCCCCCGCCGGGACCAGCCTTTTCTGCAACTCGCGCAGAGGTTGTTTTACGGCAGCCTGCAGACCTTACGGACGCCGTCGTAGCCGAGGAACGTGCCGTCGCTCGCACGGAACGAGCGGTACTTGATGTCGCACTGACGGTACCACTCCGAGCTGTACGGCGCCGGAACGCCGGTCACCACAACCGTGTCGCCGTACCCGTAGCCCGGGTTTGCGAGCGCGCCGGCTGCAATCGCGCCAGCCGCAAGGCCGATCACGCCGGCAGCCACCCACGCGCCGTTGTCGTCGTACCAGTCGTTGCCGTAACCGTAGTACCAGCGGCCGTTGTGGTAGCGGCGGCGGTCGTACCGGTCGCGCCGCCAGTCACGGCGGTCGCGGCGGACATCCCTGCGAACCTCACGACGATCACGGCGGAAGTCGCGCCGGTTGTCGCGGCGGATTTCCCGGCGCGCCGCCTGACGACCCGCCTGGCGACCCGCTCGCTGCGCATTCCGCCGGATGCGCCGCTCCGACGCCTGCGCCACCTGCACCTCGCCCGCGGCCGGCGCGACCGGCTTCATCGCAACCCGGCTGGCGAACTCGGGCGTGATGGTAAGCGGGGTCGGCTGACCCTGCACGGCCGCCTGCGCCGGAATCACCGGCACTGCGACGGCCATCGCCGTCACCAGACCGGCGACGCCGGCCCTGCGACGGATCCTGTCAAAGAACATAGCTGCCTCCCGATTGTCGCACGGCGGTAATACTCACTGCCGCGACCCGATACCGACGATTAAGCCAGAGGTCAGCTGAACTGCACTTGAACGTTTTTTGTTCCGTCACTGAAACGTCATGGCAGCAACGCAGGCGACTAGACGTCGAGGTTGGCAACCTGCAGCGCGTTATCCTGGATGAACTCCCGACGCGGGTCCACCGCATCACCCATCAACCGGGTGAACACGGCGTCAGCATCGTCTGCCTCGGAGATGCGAACCTGCAGCAGTGTCCGCGCGTTGGGGTCGAGCGTGGTCTCCCAGAGCTGGTCGGCGTTCATCTCACCGAGGCCCTTGTAGCGCTGGATCGCCAGCCCCTTCCGCCCGGCGGCGAACACGTTGGTCGCGAGCGCACGCGGACCGTGGACGGCCACCTCGCGATCCTTGCGGACGAGCTTCGCCTCGCCGCCATAGATCTCTGCGAGATGCCGGCCGTACCCCCCGAGGCGCTTGGCATCCGCTGAGGCGAGGAACGCGCCGTCAATCACCGCGAATTCCTTGACGCCGCGCACCGTCCGCTCGAAGGCGAAGCCGCCGCCCTCGGTCGCAACGCCCGTCCACCCCGTCTCATAATCCTCGGCCAGCGCGTCGAGCCGCTGGGCGATCCGGAGTGCGAGCGCCGCAGCCGCCTCGGGGTCGGCGACGACCTCCGGGTCGAGTGCGCCGGCGATGGCCACCTGCTCCACAACCGTGCGGTTGTAGCGCGAGTGGATGCCGGAGAGGATGTCGTCCACCTGCCGCGCCTTCGCGGTCACGTCGGCGAGGTCCGCTCCCACCAGCACCTCGCCGGTGGACAGCGTCAGCGACGTGTCCTCCAGCCCGGCGCCCATCAGGTAGTCCTCGAGCGCGCGGTCGTCGTGGAGGTACTGCTCGGACTGGCCGCGGCGCACCTTGTACAGCGGCGGCTGGGCGATGAAGAGGTGCCCGCGCTCGATCAACTCCGGCATCTGGCGGAAGAAGAACGTGAGGAGCAGCGTGCGGATGTGGGCGCCGTCGACATCGGCGTCCGTCATGATGATGATCTTGTGGTAGCGCAGCTTCTCGACGTTGAACTCGTCCTTGCCGATGCCCGTCCCGAGCGCGGTGATGAGCGTCCCGATCTCGTTCGAAGACAGCATCCGGTCGAACCGCGCCCGCTCCACGTTGAGGATCTTGCCGCGGAGCGGCAGCACGGCCTGGTTGTTGCGGTGACGGCCTTGCTTCGCCGACCCGCCGGCCGAGTCACCCTCGACGAGGAAGAGCTCCGACTTCGCCGGGTCACGCTCCTGGCAGTCGGCGAGCTTGCCCGGCAGCGACGCGACGTCGAGCGCCCCCTTCCGCCGCGTCAGCTCGCGCGCCTTGCGCGCCGCCTCGCGGGCGGAGGCGGCCTCGACCACCTTGCCGACCACCGTTTTCGCCTCGGACGGGTGCTCCTCGAGCCAGATCGCGAGCGCCTGGTTGACGGCGCTCTCCACCACAGGCCGCACCTCGGAGGAGACGAGCTTGTCCTTGGTCTGGGACGAGAATTTTGGGTCCGGCACCTTCACGGAGAGGATGCAGGTCAGCCCCTCGCGGCAGTCGTCGCCGGTCAGCGCCACCTTTTCCTTCCTGGCCGAGCCGATCCCGTCGGCATAGCCGGTGATCTGCCGCGTCAGCGCAGCCCGGAAGCCGGCGAGGTGCGTGCCCCCGTCCCGCTGCGGGATGTTGTTGGTGAAGCAGAGCACGTTCTCATGGTAGGTGTCGTTCCACCAGAGCGCAGCCTCGACCGTCACCCCGTCGCGCACGTCGGAGAACACGATGGGGGCGCCGATCAGTGCGGTCTTGGAACGGTCCAGCCAGCGGACGAACGCCTCCAGCCCGCCGTCGTAAAGCATCGTCTCCTCGCGCCGCTCGACGCCGCGGTCGTCGCGCAGCGTGATCGTGACGCCGGAGTTGAGGAAGGCGAGTTCGCGCAGCCGCTTCTCGAGGATGGCGAAGTCGAACTCGACCTTGGTGAACGTCTCCGTCGACGGCAGGAAGCGGACCTCCGTGCCCGTCTTCCCGTCCACCGGGCCGCGGACGGCGAGCGGCGCCTCGGCCACGCCGTGGCGGAAGCGCATGAAATGCTCCTGCCCGGCCCGCCAGATGGTGAGGTCGAGTTCGGACGAGAGCGCGTTCACCACCGAGACGCCGACGCCGTGGAGGCCGCCGGAGACCTTGTAGGAGTTCTGGTCGAACTTACCCCCGGCGTGAAGCTGGGTCATAATGACCTCGGCCGCCGAGACGCCCTCTTCCTGGTGAATGTCGGTCGGGATGCCGCGCCCGTCGTCGCGCACCGTCACCGAGCCGTCGGCGTTGAGGCAGACGAACACCCGCGTCGCGTGGCCGGCCAGCGCCTCGTCGATGGCGTTGTCGACCACCTCGTAGACCATGTGGTGGAGGCCGGAGCCGTCGTCCGTGTCGCCGATGTACATGCCCGGCCGCTTGCGCACCGCATCGAGGCCCTTGAGAACCTTGATCGATTGCGCGCCGTAATCGTCGACGGGAAGGGGAGTGCCTTGCAAGGGGAGTGCCTTGGAGTTGACGAACGGAACAGCCCGACCGGACGGCCGGGGCGAAGCACTCTCTATATATAGGGTGCCGCGGCAGGAATGAAGCGCCGGGCGGGCGTTTGCCGGGTCAGTCCACGCCCGGACGCCCTCCGTCGACAGCGGTTAACGCGTCCGCGCCGTCACGCGCGGCCCTGCGGAACTCAGATCGTCGGGGGCGAGCTCGTCCGCGGCCGTTGCGGGATCGTGTCGAACCCTGTCCGCCGCCCCGTGGACCCTCGGGTCGAGAAAGAGACCCCCGTGGTCGTCGAGAGCTCGCCCGCCTGTCGGTGGTCCGGTGCATCTCGACCGCGATGTCGAACGTCAGCGGAACGGCTGGATCGGCGGCCGCAGGCACGGCCAATGCGACCATCACGACGAGCAGCCGCCGCATCAGCCCCCTACCCGCTCCCGCACCGCCGCCAGCGCGTCGGGGGTGTCGGCGTCCATCGCCGCCGCCGCGCCGAGTTCCACCTCCACCACGGCGTCGGCGTAGCGCGACAGGAGCGCCCGGCCGCCGGCGTCGCCCTCCGTGGCGCGGAGCTCGGGGAAGAGCCGGGCCGACCAGGCGACCGGGTTGCCGCGCTTGCCGTCGGCCGTCGCCATGGCGACCAGCGCGCCCTCCTCGCCGAGGCCGGCGAGGACCCGGTCACAGTCGGCGCCGGTGACGAGCGGCATGTCGCCGAGGAGGATCAAGGCCGCGTCCGCCTCGGCCGGCAGCGCACCGAGCCCAGCCCGGAGCGACGTGGAGAGGCCGTCGGCGTAGGCGGGGTTGTGCACGAACGCCACGTCGAGCCCCTCCAGCGCCGCGGCGACGCGCTCCGGCTCGTGGCCCGTCACCACAACCACCGGCCGTGCCCGCGAGGCGAGCGCCGCCTCGGCGACGCGCCGCACCATCGGTGCGCCGGCGACCGTCTCCATCAGCTTGTTGCGCCCCATGCGGGTCGAGCGGCCGGCCGCGAGGATCACCGCCGCCGGCCGCTCCGCAGCGCCTTCGGGCGCGCCCCGGCGCGGCCGCGGCCGCTCCGGCGTGTCGACGAGGAGCCCGCCGACGCCCATCGCGGTGATGTCGGCCGCCGTCACCGGCAACCCCGCGATGAGGCGGTCGAGCACCCAGTCGAACCCGTTCACCTTCGGCGACCGGGCGCAGCCCGGCGCGCCCACCACCGGCCGCCCGTCCACCTCGCCGAGCACGAGGAGGTTGCCGGGATCGACCGGCATGCCGAGGTGGATCACCCGCCCGCCCGCCCGGCGGATCGCGGCGGGGATGACGTCGTCCCCGTCAACCACCGCCGAGGCGCCGAACGCCACCACGACGTCCCCGTCCGCCGCCGCGATCGCCTCGGCAAGCGCCCCCTCGTCGTGCGGCACGCGGACGTCCGCCGCCACGCTCGCGCCCGGCTCGGCGAGCCGCTGGGCGAGGATGCGCAGCGTCTTGTCGACGACGCTCTCTTTGAGCGACGGCAGCAAGGTCGAGATCGCCGACACCCGCGCCGGCCGCCACGCCGCGACCCGCAGCGCCTCGCCGACCGCCGCCGCCATCGCAACCGTCTCCTCCGCCACGGCGAAGGGGATGATCTTCACCGTCCCCACCATCCTCCCCGCAGCGACCCGCGCGAAGGCGGGCACCGTCGCAAGCGTCACGGCGGGGTCGACGGCGTTGAGCGCGTTCACCCGCGCGGCGTCCACCACCACGAGCCCGGCCGTCTCGGCATAGAGGTTCGCGCGGCCGGTGTCGGCGCGGTCGACCCGCACGAGCGGTCCCGCGACCGCATCCGCCACACGCCGCGCCGCCTCGTCCTCGTGGAGGTCGCCTCCGTCGAGCCGCGCGGCGATCACCTCGGCCACCCCGGCCGCTGCGAGAGCCGCGACATGCGCCGCCTCGAGCCGCGTTCCCTTGCGGATCACGCCGTTCGCCGTCCGTGCCGAATGGGCGAGGAGCGCCCCCTCCGCCTCGGCGAGGGGCACGGGACCGAACCTCACGCGGCGGCCCGCTCCGCCGCCCGCGCCCGGCGGAGCTCGCCGATCACCTCGGCGAGCACCGACACAGCGATCTCAGCCGGCGTCGAAGCGCCGATGTTGAGGCCGATCGGGGCGTGGATGCGGCCGATGTCGGCGTCGGTGAAGCCCGCCGCCTTCAGCCGCTCGACGCGCTTGCCGTGCGTCTTCCGGCTGCCGAGAGCGCCGATGTAGAAGCACTCCGCCTTCAGCGCCGCGACAAGCGCCGGGTCGTCGATCTTGGGGTCATGGGTCAGCGTCGCGACCGCCGTCTCGCGGTCGAGCGCCAGCAGCGCCTCGTCCGGCCACTCCGGCAGCAACCGGAACGCGCCGAACCGCTCCGGCGTCGCGAACGCCTCGCGCGGGTCGACGATCGTCACGTCGAAGCCCGTCGCCTCCGCCATCGGCGCCAGCACCTGGCTGACGTGGACGGCGCCGATCACCACGAGCCGCGGCGACGGGCGGTGGATGCGCACGAAGACGTCTCCCGCCGCCGTCGCCTCGCGGCCGGACTGACCGCTCGCGAAGCGCGCGAGGAGCCGCTCCGCCAGCGGGTCGCGGCTGGCGTCGTCGATGAGCACCAGCCGTCCCGGGCTGCCGTCGAGCGGCGTCACCACCGCGACCGCCCGCCGCTCCGCGCGCGCCTGGTTCAGCGCGGCGAGATCGTCACCCCTCACGGCCGCGCCCTCACGTCAGGGGCTCGACATAGACACGGATCGTCCCGCCGCAGGAGAGGCCCACCTGCCAGGCGGTCTCGTCCGCGACGCCGAACTCCAGCAGCTTCGCGGGCGCGCCGGCGGCGATCTCCACCGCTTCCGCCACCACCGCGCCCTCGACGCAGCCGCCTGACACCGAGCCCTCGAAGGCACCCTCGCCGTCAATCACAAGGTGGCTGCCGACCGGACGCGGCGCCGATCCCCAGGTGTCCACCACCGTCGCGAGCGCCACCTTGCGCCCCTCGGCCCGCCAGCGCTCGGCCACCACCAGCGGGTCGGTTGCGAGATCGTCCGTCAGCATGTCGGCCTCCCGGGCTCTGCCGCCCCGTTGTCGGTCCCCGGGCGCGGCATGCCCGATCGTTAGTCCCCAGAGAGATCGCGTTCAAGCCGCGCGGATACAACGCCCTCCCCGACGGGCGGCGTGAACTGTGACGGCCCCGCCATCGTTGTTCGCCCGCACAGCGCCGGAAGCACCATCATGGTCGAGACCGCCGAGCGGCAGAACCTTGCCGACCTCCTCGAGAAGATCGAGGGCTGCGCCAGCGGCGGCGAGATCGCGCTCGCCGACGTGAAGGAGGCGTTCGGCCGCCGCTCCTTCGGTCCGCTCCTGATGATCGTCGGCCTCCTCTCGGTGCTGCCGACGGGCCTCATCCCCGGCATGGGCTACGCGACGGCGACGCTGATGATCGTCCTTTTCGCGGGCGTCCTCTTCGCCATGAAGGAGGTCTGGCTGCCCGGCTTCCTCATGCGCCGCAGCATCGGCAAGGACCGTGTCGAGCGCGAGGTGGAGCGGCTGCGGCCGTGGGCGGAGCGGATCGACAGGATCTCCAGACCGCGCCTCGAGGCGCTCCTCAAGCCTCCGCTCCTCCAGGTCGTCGCACTCGCTGGCATCATCATGGCGGCCACCATGTACCCGCTCGGGCCCTTCCCGTTCGGCGCCTTCCCCGGCGGCGGGGCGAGCATCCTGATCGGCCTCGCGCTCACCACGGGCGATGGGCTGTTCGCGCTTGCAGGGCTCGGCGCGGGCATCCTTGGCGTTCTCGCCACGGCAGGTGCGGTCTCGCTCCTCTAGCCGGCCGCGCGCGCACGGTCGGCGAGGCGCTTCAGCGCCACCCGCAGCGCGCCCGCCTCGGCCACAGGCGCGTCGTACTCCACCCGCACCGACCGCGCACCGTCGGAGAGGTCGATGCCGAGCGGGTCGATCGCGACCGCGCGCCAGTCCCCTTCGGGCGCGCCGGCGAGTCGCGTCGCCATCAGCGCCAGCGCGTCGAGGTGGTCCTCGTTCATGTGGGCGCAGGCCCCTTCGTCCATCGCGGCGAGCGCCGCGGCCGCGTCCGCCGGGGCGAGGAGGTCGCCCGCCGCAAGGTCGACGATGCGGCCGAAGCCGGCGACCAGGTGCGCCGCCGCCGGCCGGAACGCCATCAGGTGGAAGTCGGCGAAGTCCACGTACATCGCTGCGTCGGGGTGCCGGCGGAGGAGGCGGCTGCGCGCCAGCCCACGGTCAGGCGCCGGCTCGACGTGGCCCGTCAGGCTGACGCGCGCCCGCGTATTCGTGTCCCGCGCCGCTTCGGGTGCCACGAAGAGGAGCGACGCCCGCCCGTCCCGCCGCACGTTTCGGGTGTGGAGCGCAAGGTCCGAGATGAGGAGGAGCGGCGCACCGTCAGCAAGTGTCGCCACCGCGACGTGGCTCACCAATGGTCCGCCGTCCTCGCCGAGCGTGCCGAAGGCAGCATCCCGAGCGCCGTGCACCAGTGTCCGGGACAGCTGCGCCGCCTCCGTCCGGCCGAATCCCTGCCTGTCCATTTCTAATCCCCCTCACGGCTCAGGCCGTGGTCCGCGCCGCACCAGAAGCCGCGGCATTCCCGAACGATGGCAGGACGCCACATTTCCCCCACATTAAGGGACCTCTTGTTGCTGCGCCCCGGCCGAAGGGCCGCGAAAACGAAAGATGAAGAATGGCCACCATCGCCCTGGTCGACGACGACCGCAACATCCTGACGAGCGTATCCATCGCGCTCGAATCGGAGGGCTTCGAAGTCGAGACCTACACCGACGGCGCCGCCGGTCTGGAAGGTCTGTCGGTTCACCCGCCGGATCTCGCCGTCCTCGACATCAAGATGCCCCGCATGGACGGGCTGGAGCTCCTCCGGCGCCTCCGCCAGAAAACGGACCTTCCCGTCATCTTCCTCACCTCCAAGGACGACGAGATCGACGAGCTGTTCGGCCTCAAGATGGGGGCCGACGACTTCATCCGTAAGCCGTTCAGCCAGCGCCTCCTCGTCGAGCGCATCAAGGCTGTGCTCCGCCGAGCCCAGGCGCGTGCCGTCGGCCCCGAACGCGAGGCCGACGCTACCCGTCTCCTCGAGCGCGGCTACCTGATGATGGACGGCGAGCGGCACACCTGCACCTGGAAGGGCGCGCCGGTGGTCCTCACCGTGACCGAGTTCCTGATCCTCCAGGCGCTCGCCCAGCGGCCCGGCGTCGTGAAGAGCCGCAATGCCCTGATGGACGCCGCCTACGACGACCACGTCTACGTCGACGACCGCACCATCGACAGCCACATCAAGCGCCTGCGAAAGAAGTTCAAGCAGGTGGACGACGACTTTGACATGATCGAAACTCTCTACGGTGTCGGCTACCGCTTCAAGGACGAATAACGCCGCCATGAACGTCGATCCGCGGATCCTGGCCCGTCCGGACGTTTTTCGTCCGGCGCGTCGTGGTCCGCCGATCACGGCGTCGGCGTTCGGGCTGACCGGCTTCGGGGTGAAGCTCGCGGCGCTGAAGCTCCTCGGCCTCGGCGCGGTGTTCTGGTTCGTCCTCGCCGCGGCCGATCTCCAGGGCACGCAGACGGACGCGATGCTGGCAAGCCTCCTCGTCCAGAGCGATGTCCTCGCCAAGGAACTCGTCGACGAGGGCCCTGCCCGCGTCCGGCTCGGCCTTCCCTCCGAGGCCGAGCTCGCGCTCATGCCGCCGGATGTCCAGCCGACGGTCGGCACCCGCATCGACCGGAGCGCCGTGGAGAGCCTCTTCGCCGATATCCTGGAGGGGACGGCGGTGCGGGCGCGGCTCTATGGCGTCGAGGGCGCAAAGCTCGCCGACACCGCCGTCGCCCTCCGCACGCCGGGGGACGCCGCACAGGCGCCCGCGCTGCCGCTCGCCGGCAATGCGGCGTCGGGCGAGGCCTCGCTGCTCGCCTCGGCGAACCAGGCCGCCTCCCGCCGCGTCGCCACCGACCCGGGCGAGCGGCCGGCCGACCAGCTCGCCGAGGTCGTCTTCGCGCTCGGCGGGGTGAAATCGGCCGAGATCCGCACCGTGGACGGCAACACGATCGTCTCCGTCGCGACGCCTGTGCTGAACGCCGACGGCACGACGCTCGCCGTCCTCCGCCTCACGAGCCCGCCCGGCGCGGTGGACGGCGCCGTTCGCGCCCGCACCATCGCGATCGCGCAGGTGTTCGCCGTCGCCGCGCTGATCGCGGTGGTCGCCTCGTTCGCCATCGCCGCCTCCGCGGCGCGGCCGATCCGCCGCCTCGCCCGCGCCGCCGAACAGATCCATCGCGGCGGTGCCTACGTGCCGATGCCGCGCCTCGCCAACACGCCCGAGATCCGCGACCTCTCGAACGCCCTCCACGACATGACGCAGGCGCTTTACACCCGGATCGACGCAATCGAGGCGTTCGCCGGCGAAGTGGCGCACGAGCTGAAGAACCCCCTCACCTCGCTCCGGAGCGCCGTCGAGACGCTGCCGCTCGCCAAGAGCGACCGCTCCCGAGAGCGCCTCCTCGAGGTGATCCAGCACGACGTCCGCCGCATCGACCGGCTGATCTCCGACATCTCGGAAGCGTCCAAGCTCGATGCCGAGCTGAACCGGCACCGCTACGAGCGCTTCAGCCTCGTGAGCCTGCTCCAGGCGGTGGTCGCGACGCAGGACGACCTCGCGCGGGAGCGCGGCCAGAAGGTCGTCCTCAGCGTACGAAGCTCCGTGCAGGCGTTCACGGTGGTCGGCAACGACTCGCGCCTGGGCCAGGTCTTCACGAACCTCATCGACAACGCCCGCTCCTTCACGCCGGACGGCGGGTCCGTCACCGTCGCCGCCCAGCGCTTCCAGAACTTCATCGAGGTGGTGGTGGACGACGAGGGCCCCGGCATCGGGGAGGACGTGATCGAGCGCATCTTCGAGCGCTTCTACACCGACCGGGCCGAACAGCAGTCCTTCGGCAACAACTCGGGCCTCGGCCTCGCCATCTCGCGGCAGATCGTCGAGGCGCACGAAGGCGAGCTCTTTGCCGAGAACCGCTATGTGACGACGCTCGGCCCCGGCCGCGAGGTGATCGGCGCGCGCTTCACCGTCCGCCTCCCGGTGGCCGACTGACAACCGCCCTCGCGACGGTCCACGCCACCGCCGTCGCGCTCGGCGAGGCGGGCCTCCTCATCCGCGGTCCGTCCGGCGCGGGGAAGTCGACGCTGGCGCTCGCCCTCATCGCCACCTCAGGCGGCGACTTCGCCCGGCTCGTGGCGGACGACCGCGTCGCCCTCGCGGCCGCCGGCGGGCGCCTCCTCGCCCGCGCGCCCGCGCCGATCGCCGGCCTCGTCGAGGTGCGCGGCGTCGGCCTCCTCCCGGCGGCAGCGCTCCCCGCGGTCCGCCTCACGCTGGTGGTCGACCTCGTCCCGCCCGCCGACGTGCCGCGCCTGCCGGAGGAGGATCAGCGCGCCGTCCTCCTCGGCGTTGCCCTCCCCCGCCTCGCCCTTCCCGCCCGCACGGCGGACGTGGCAACGGTGTCGCTCCGCGCCCATCTTGGTCTCGCCGGGTTGACGGATCGCGGAACTCGGTCACAACGTGCCGCGGTCGCCGACGATCCGGCGGTCGACACCGCTCCGCCCGGAGCTTGCACCGACAGGGGATCGATGTGATCGGCGTTGTGCTCGTCACCCATGGACGGCTGGCGCAGGAGCTCAGGGCGGCGCTCGAGCATGTCGTCGGCCAGCAGACCGCGATCGAATCAATCTCGATCGAGCCCGACGACGACATCGAGCAGCGGCGGACCGACATCGTCGCCGCCGTCCGCCGGGTCGACGACGGCTCGGGCGTCGTGATCCTCACCGACATGTTCGGCGGGACACCGTCCAACCTCGCGATTTCGGTGATGTCGCTCGGTCAGGTTGAGGTGATCGCCGGCGTCAACCTGCCGATGCTGGTGAAGCTCTCCTCCGCGCGGGCGACGATGTCGCTCGCCGCCGCCGTCGCCGCCGCGCGCGACGCGGGCATCAAGTACATCTCGGTCGCAAGCGATGTCCTCGCCGGCGGCTGACGGGCCGTCCCCGCTCACCCGGTCGCTGACCATGGTCAACCGCCGCGGGCTCCATGCCCGCGCCGCGGCCAAGTTCGTGCAGACCGCCAGCCGCTACGACGCCGACGTCTCGGTCGCGAAGGACGGCCAGAGCGTCGACGGCCGATCCATCATGGGCCTCCTGATGCTCGCCGGCGTCCGCGGGAGCACGGTTCAGGTGACTGCCCGCGGCCGCGAAGCCGGCGCCGCCCTCGATGCCCTGGAAGCGCTGGTCGCGAGCGGCTTCGGCGAGACCGATTAGCCACCGGGCCGGAAGATGGGTAAAGATGTCGCTCGCCGAGCGCACTGCGGATCGCATGGAGAAGGTGGAGCCGAAGCGCGTGTGGACCGAGGAGCGTGACGACCCCTTCACGGAGCTCGCGTCGTCCGCGTGCAACCTCGTCGCCGACAGCCTCGGCGTGCGCTTCTTCGGCGTGGTCGCGCTGGAGAACGAGTTCGTCCGCGGTGCGACAACCGAGTTCACCCGCCTGACGGACCAGCTGCAGCGCCGCACCGTCGGCAGCATCACCCAGGCCATCCTGGAGCAACCCTTCCGCGAGGACGAGGAAGCGGCGAGCACGCCCGTAACGGTCGCCGTCGCAGAGGAACTCGGCGGCACCGCCATCGCCATCCTCTTCCCGGAAACGGAGACGGTCGTCTTCGCGATCCCGCCTGCGGGAGAGATGCTGGAGGCGGACACGCTCCGTCGCGCCGCGGTCTCGGCCCTGCCCATGATCCAGCGCCTGGAGGACCTGCGGGCCGAGCGCCTCCACCTCCTGCAGAGCCATGGCCTTCTGTCCTACGTTGAGGAGCTCGCCAAGGTCGGCGGCTGGGAGCAGACGCTCACCACCGGCCGCCTCCTCTGGTCGGACGAGATCTACGAGATCCACGGCCTGGAGCCCGGCGGCGAAGTGACGCTGGAGCGTGTCCTCCAGCTCTACCCCTCCCCGGCGCGCGAGAAGCTGTCCCTCGAGATGGAGCGCGCGGCGACCGAAGGGGGCGGCTTCGATCTCACCACGCCGATCCGCACGCCCGGCGGTGAGCGGCGGATCGTCCGCACCGTCGGCCGCGCTCGCTCCGGTCGCGGCGGGCGCAAGCTCTACGGCATCACGCAGGACGTGACGAAGCAGCTCTCCGCCGAGCGGCGGCTCTGGTGGGCGGCCAACCACGACCCGGTGACGAGCCTCCCCAACCGCCTCCTGTTCGAAGACCGCATTGCCGTCGCCGCCCAGCGGGCGCAGCGCGAGAAGCGCTCCTTCGCCCTCGTCATCATCGAGATATCGGACTTCGCCCGCCTCACCGAGCGCTCCGGCTACACGGTGCCCGACAAGCACATGATGGAGGTCGCCGCACGGCTCGGCTCCGTCACCCGCTCGTCCGACACGGTTGCGCGCATCTCCATCAACGAGTTCGCGCTCATCCTCAACGACGTGAACTCGCGCGAGACGCTGAAGCCCGCGATGGACCGTCTCACGGAGCAGATCCGGCAGATGCAGAAGGAGGAGGTCGGCGGCGACGGCATCCTCATGTCGGCCGGCGTCGCCTTCTTCCCCGAGCACGCGACGGGCCCGGAGGAGCTGACGCGCGCCGCCGAGATGGCGCTCGCCCAGGCGAAGCGGAAGCTCGACCACCCGATCATCGTCTTCGACCGGCAGATCGCCGACGACGTCGCCAAGCGCCGCGAGACCATCCTCGGCCGCGCCCGCGAGAGCCTCGCCCGGCGCGAGTTCGTCCCGTACTACCAGCCGCAGATCGACATCGAGACGAACGAGGTCGTCGGCGTCGAGGCGCTCGTCCGCTGGCAGACGCCCGACATGCTCCTCGACGCGAAGGACTTCGCGTACGCGCTCGACGACCACGAGATCGGGAGCCGCGTCGGCCGCGCCGTCCTCGACGCGGTGATCGCCGACATCGCGCGCCTCCGCCAGATTACCGACCGCCCGTTCCGCGTCTCGATCAACGCCTCCCGGACGGAGGTCCTGCGCAACGACTTCCTCGACACGTTCCTCGAGAAGACCCGCAACGGCAACCTGAAGCCGAACGACTTCATCATCGAGATCACCGAGGACGTCATCATCGGCGTCGACGACCAGACCCTGCACGATAAGATATCGTTCCTCGTCTCCTCCGGCGTCGAGTTCTCGCTCGACGACTTCGGCACCGGCTACGCCTCGCTGATCCACATCACGAGCTTCCCGGTGAAGGAGATCAAGATCGACAAGCAGTTCATCTTCGGGATCGAGACCGACCGGCGCAAGCGCGCCATCGTGAAGGGCATTATCCAGATCGCCCGCTCGATGGGTCTCCACGTCATCGCCGAAGGCGTCGAGACCGCGGAGCAGCAGGAGGTGCTGCGCGAGATCGGCTGCCGATACGCGCAGGGATACCTCTATTCCTTCCCCGTCCCCTTCGCGCAGTTCGCCGACATGCTGGAGCGGCCGTGACCCGACCCCGCAGGCGGCAAGGGTCCTGAGCCGGCTTCCCCTCGCACCCGCTTCTGACTAGAGTGCGCTGCACAAACGCTGGCGGCCTCCCCGCCGCGCAACCGGCGTCGCACCCCGCGCGGCGATAGGCCAACCGAAGAGCCGCAATGGCGACGTTTTCCGTCCTCGACCTCGAAGCCGTCGTCCGGGACCGCCTGACGGACGGGAGCGCCGCCTCCTACACCGCGACCCTCGCCGGCAAGGGGATCGACAAGGTCGCCCAGAAGTTCGGCGAGGAGGCGGTGGAAACCGTCATTGCCGCCGTCCGTCGCGACGCGGCCGCCCTTACTGCCGAGGCGGCGGATGCTGTCTACCATCTCACCGTCCTCCTCGCTGTCGCGGAGCTGTCGTGGGACGACGTCCTGACGGAACTCTCCCGCCGCACCGCGCGCTCTGGCCTCGAGGAGAAGGCGAGCCGGTTGTCCTGATGCCCCACCTGCCCCAAGACTGACGCCATGGACGTGCGCCTCGCCCCGTCTTCGCGCGAAGACCTCGCCCCCTTCCACGTCTTCACCGAGGACGAATGGGCGGATTTGCGCGCCGACCAGCCGATGACGCTGGCGCCGGAGGAGATCACCGCGCTCCAGGGCTTCAACGACTACGTCGAGCCGAGCCAGGTGGAGACGATCTACCTGCCGCTGTCACGCCTGCTCTCCCTCTATGTGGAGGCGACGCAGACGCTGCACCGCGTGACCCATCGCTTCCTGCACAAGGACGACGGGCAGGTCCCCTTCATCATCGGCATCGCCGGCTCCGTCGCCGTCGGCAAGACCACTACCGCCCGCCTCCTCCAGGCGCTGATGGCGCGCTGGCCGTCGTCCCCGAAGGTCGACCTCGTCACGACCGACGGCTTCCTCCTCCCCAACGAGACCCTGCTGCGCGAGGGCCTCATGGAGCGGAAGGGCTTCCCGGAAAGCTACGACGTCGCCGCCCTCCTCTCCTTCCTGTCCGACATCAAGGCCGGTGCGCGCCACGTCTCGGCGCCGGTCTACTCCCACCTCACCTACGACATCATCCCGGGGAAGACCGTCGCCGTCGACCAGCCGGACGTCCTCATCGTGGAGGGCCTCAACGTCCTCCAGACCGCGCGCCTCTCGATGGACCGGCCGCGCGTCCCCTTCGTGTCCGACTTCTTCGACTTCTCGATCTTCATCGACGCCGACGAGGCCTCGCTCGAGCGATGGTACCTCACCCGCTTCTTCCGCCTGAAGGAAACCCGCTTCCGCGACCCGCGCTCCTACTTCCACAAGTACGCCGGCATCACCGACGAGGAGGCCGAGACCTTCGCCCGCGGACTGTGGGAGCGCATCAACCTCAAGAACCTGCGCGAGAATGTAGGCCCGACGAAGCTCCGCGCCGACCTCATCCTCCACAAGGATGCCGACCACCGGATCACGCAGGTCGCGCTCCGCCGGATCTGAGCGTCATCCGCCGCGGAACACGAACGCCGCGCCGATTGCGATGAAGGCGAAGCCGATCGCGTGGTTCCAGGTGAGGCTCTCCTTCAGGTAGAGCACCGAGAAGCCGGCGAACACGACCAGCGTGATCACCTCCTGCATCGTCTTCAGCTCGGCCGCCGAATAGACCTGATGGCCGATCCGGTTCGCCGGCACCGCGAGGCAGTACTCGAAGAAGGCGATCCCCCAGCTCGCGAGCACCACGATCCAGAGCGACACCGCCGGAAACTTGAGGTGCCCGTACCAGGCGAACGTCATGAAGACGTTGGAGAGCGACAGGAGGACGATCGGCAGAACGGCCGCGAACGTGGGCGAGAGCGTCATCGGGACACCTGAACAAGTGGCGCGCGGCGCACGGCGCCAGAGGGCGCGCGGGGCATAGCGCCCGTCCGCCGCCCGCGCAATCAGCCGCCGAAGCCACCGCTCGCGAGGTAGTCCGCCTCCGCCGCCGTGGTCTGCCGCCCGAGGGTGCGGTTGCGGTGCGGAAAGCGGCCGAATCGGCGGATCGCGTCGTGGTGGAGGAGCGCCCACCAGTAGGCGTCCTTGTCGCCCGCGGCGCGGTAGAGGTCGAGCCCGCGGTCCTGCGCGGCAAGGTCCTCGGCGTGCTGGAACGGCAGGTACATGAAGTTCTTTACCGGCATCGCGAACGCCTTGTCGTGCCCTGCCGCCACCGCCTCGTCAGCGGCGGCGAGAGCTTGTCCGTCGGTCGCGAACTGCTCGGGCGAGCCGCGGAAGACGTTGCGCGGGATCTGGTCGAGCGCGATGATCCGCGCCAGCGACCCCGCCGCCGTCTCGGCCCAGGCATCGCACTCGCCCGCGCGCGCCCGCTCCCACAGGGGCAGCCAGCGGCGGCACGCCTCGTCGAACATCTCGCCAGGCGTGAACCAGCTGTCCGGGCCGGCCTTCAGCCAGAAATCGAGGAAAGCGAGGGCCTCGTCGCTCTCGTTGCTCGGCATCGGCATCTCCGGCTTTGCTCCCGGCTGCGAAACATGGAACGGTCGCGCCGCTTGGGGTCGAGCACAGGATGGCGATCCTCGCAACCCGGCACGGAGGACGGAGCGGCATGACGGGCGGAGCGACGGTGGTGGACCTCAACGCCGACTGCGGCGAGAGCTACGGCCCATGGCCGATGGGGCACGACGCCGAGATCCTGTCGGTCGTCACCTCCGCCAACATCGCCTGCGGCTTCCACGCCGGCGACGCGGACACGATGGCGGCGACCCTCGCCCTCGCGAAGGCGCACGACGTCGCCGTCGGCGCCCACCCGGGCTACGACGACAAGCCCGGCTTCGGCCGCCGCATCATCCCGATGACCGAGGCCGAGATCACCCGCATGGTCGCCTACCAGGTCGGCGCGATGCTCGGCATGGCCGCCCTCACGGGCGTGCCGGTCACCCACGTCAAGGCGCACGGCGCGCTCTCCAACCTCGCCTCCGCCGAGCGGCCTGTCGCCGATGCCATCGCCGCCGCGGTGCGGGCCGTCGACCGTTCGCTGGTCCTCCTCGCCATCGCGACAACGGAGCTCGAGCGCGCCGGCGAGGCGGCGGGTCTCCCTGTCGCGTGCGAGATCTTCGCCGACCGTGCGTACGAGCCGAACGGCCTCCTCGTCTCCCGATCGAAACCCGGCGCCCTCATCAAGGACGCGGACGCCGCCGCCGCACGTGTCGTCGAGATGGTCCGCTCCGGCGCCATCGTCGCCCACGACGGCACGCGGCTTCCGACGGCGATCCACTCGATCTGCCTGCATGGCGACAATCCCGCGGCCGTCGGCATCGCCCGCAGCGTCCGCGCGGCTCTCGAGGCGGCGGGCGTCCGCCTCGCCCCATTCGCCGGCCCCCGCGCGGCCGTGGCGGCCTGAATGGGCCTCCTCGACGGCGCCACGATCCGCGGCAGCGGCGAGGACGCGTTCGTGGTCGAGTACGGCGAGGTGATCGACCCCGCAATCGAGCGGCGCTTCCTCGCGCTCGCCCGCGCCTTCGACGCCGCCCGCCCCGCCGGCCTCGTCGAGGTGGTGCCGACGTTCCGCTCCCTCCTCGTCCTCTACGACAGCGAGGCCGCGACGGAGGCCGCGCTTCTCGACGCTGTGCGCGACGCGCCGGAGCACGCCGACACCCGCAACGGCCGGGACTGGCGTGTCCCCGTGTGCATGGAAGGGGCGATGGCGGAGGACATCGACGCGGCGGCGGACGGCCTCGGCCTTACCGCGGCGGATGTGCGCGAGATCTTCCTCGCCGGCACCTACACGCTCGGGATGTACGGCTTCACGCCCGGCTGCGCCTACTTCTCCGGCGTCGACCGCCGCCTCGCGATCCCGCGTCGCAAGACTCCCCGCCCGCCGGTCGCGGCGAACAGCCTCATCATCGCGGGCGGCATGGCGAACATCATGCCCGTCTCTATGCCGACCGGGTGGTACGTGATCGGCCGCGTCGCGGTGACGATGTTCCGGGTCGACGCCGACCCGATGGTCCCCTTCGCGGTGGGCGACCGCCTCACCTTCGAGCCCGTCTCCGCCGGCGAGATTGAGCGGCTCGCCGGCAGCGGCACCGGCGGCGTCCGCCCGGCATGAGCCGAATCCGGATCGCCCGCGCCTCACCGCTCCTCACCGTGCAGGACGCCGGCCGGCAGGGCGCGATGCGCTACGGCGTCTCCCAGTCCGGGCCGATGGACTGGGTGCGCCACCGCCTCGCGCTCGCCCTCGCCGGCAACACGGCCGCCGCATTCGAGGTGGGAATTGCCGGCGCCGAGTTCCTCGCCGAGGGCGCCGTGCGCCTCGCCGTCACCGGCCCCGGTTTCGCCGTCCGGATCGCGGGCGCCGAGCCGCGCACAGTGGAGCCCCCCGCCCGCCTCGTCCTCCTCGACGGCGAGCGGCTCTCGATCGTTCCCGGCGCGCGCGGCATGTGGGCCTACGTCGCGGTCGCCGGCATCGACCTCGGGCCGCCTGTGCTCGGCTCCTGGTCCACCAACCAGCGCACCGGAATGGGCGCGCGCGACCTCGCCGCACCGTTTCCCTGCGCCACCGCCGAGCCCGAGCCGCCCGCCCTCTTCGCCGACCCGTACGCAGACGCCCATGGCGACGATGGCCCTGTCGCCCTCCTTCCCGGCCCGCAGAGCCACCTCTTCGCGCCGGAGGTGGTGGCGGCGATGGCGGACGAGCCCTACCGCCTCACCGCCCAGCTCGATCGAATGGGTTACCGGCTCCAGGGCCCGCGCCTCCCGGCCGCTACCCACGACATCATCTCGGATGGCATTGTGGAGGGCGCGATCCAGGTCCCCGGCGACGAGCAGCCGATTGTCCTCCTCGCCGACCGCGCGCCGACGGGGGGCTACCCGAAGATTGCCATCGTCGCCGCCGCCGACCGCCCGCGCCTTGCCCAGCGCCGCCCCGGCGAGGAGGTGCGCTTCCGCTGGGCGACCGCCGACGACGCCCGCGCCCGCCGCCGCGAGATCGCGGCTCTCCTCGCCGCTCCCGCCCCGCGCGTGCGCACCGGCTTCAGCCCGGAGTTCCTCGCGGCGCAGAACCTCATCGGCGGCGTGGTCTCCGCGCAGGAGGATGGGCCGCAGCGGGACGCGGGCTGACGCGCCTCGTCAGCCGCGCCGCTTCTTCCCTGCGTTCAGCGCCGCCGCTTCGCGCACGAGCGCCTTCAGCGCCTCGGCGTCGACGGTCTCTCCCTTGTGGATGTCGATGGCGCGGCGGGTGTTGCCGTCGAGACTGGCGTTGAAGAGGCCGCTCGGGTCGCTGAGCGCGGCGCCGTTCATGAAGGTGAGCTTGACGGTCGCCTTGTAGCTCTCCCCCGTGCACAGGATGCCGTTGTGCGACCACACCGGCACCCCGCGCCACTTCCACTCCTCCACCACGTCCGGCACCGCCTCCCGGATCAGCGCGCGCACCGCTGCCAGCGTCGCCCCGCGCCAGTCGCCGAGGCTTGCAATCTTCTCGTCGATGAGCCGCGAGGGCGAACCGTTCTCGCGAGCCGCCATGCCGTCCGTCATGTCCGCTCCCCCAACAAGGAGCAGCATCCTAGAGCGCGATCCGCTCGGGTGAAATCACCTAAGCGGACGAGAGGCGCGCTAGCGGCCAGCGATCTCCCGCGCCCGCGCCCGGAGCGCGAACTTCTGCACCTTGCCCGTTGAGGTCTTCGGCAGCGGCTCGAACACCACGCGCCGCGGCGCCTTGTAGTGGGCGATCCGCCCGCGCACCCAGGCGATCAGCTCCGCCTCGTCCGCCGCCGCGCCCTCGGCGAGCTCCACGAACGCGCACGGCGTCTCGCCCCACCGCTCGTCGGGCATCGCCACCACGGCCGCGCCGGCGACGGCGGGGTGTGCATAAAGCGCGTCCTCCACCTCGATGGAGGAGATGTTCTCACCGCCCGAGATAATGATGTCCTTCGCCCTGTCCTTGATCTCGACGTACCCGTCCGGGTGCTTCACCGCGAGGTCGCCCGTCGCGAACATGCCGCCGCGGAACGCCTTCTCGGTCGCCGCGTCGTCCTTGAGATAGCCCTTCATGACGATGTTGCCGCGCATGAAGATCTCTCCCACGGTCTCCCCGTCTGTCGGCACCTCCTCCAGGCTCTCCGGTTCGCGGACGGTGATCTCCTCCTGCAGCGTGTAGGCGACGCCCTGCCGCGCCTTGAGCCGCGCCCGCGCCTCTGCCGGCTCGCCGTCCCACTCCGGCTTCCACGCCGAGACCACGCACGGCCCGTACACCTCGGTAAGGCCGTAGACGTGTGTCACCTCGACGCCGATCGCCTCCAGCCGCGCGATAACGGCCGCAGGTGGCGGCGCGGCGGCGGTCATCATGCGGATCGGCGCGGCCGCCCTGAAGCCCCGCTTCGTGGCGCCCTCGATCGCCATCTGCATGACGATGGGCGCGCCGCAGAAGTGCGTCACGCCGTGCCGCTCGAAAGCGTCGACGATCGCCGTCGCCGAGACCTGGCGCAGGCACACGTTGACCCCGGCGTGCATGGCGACCGTGTAGGGGAAGCACCAGCCGTTGCAGTGGAACATCGGCAGCGTCCACAGGTACACCGGGAAGTGCGGCAGCGCCCAGTCGAGCGCGTTGGAGATCGCCGTCATCGCGACGCCGCGGTGCGAGTAGACGACCCCCTTCGGCCGCCCGGTGGTGCCGGAGGTATAGGACAGCGAGAACGACGCCCACTCGTCCGCCGGCGCCCGGTACGGTGCGGGCTCGGGCGCGAGGAGGCTCTCGTAGTCCTCGTCCGCCGGCCCCTCGGTGAGCACGGCGAGCGGATCGTCGATCCGCACCACACGGGGCCGCGGCGCAAGGCCGTCCAGCGCCTCGCCGAGCCGGCCGAGGAACTCGACGTCGCAAAGCACCAGCCGCGCCCCGGAGTGCTCGAGGCAGTAGCGGATCGTCGCCGCGTCGAGCCGCGTATTGATGGTGAGGAGCACCGCGCCCGCGAGCGGCACGCCGAAGTTCGCCTCCACGAAGGCCGGCGTGTTGGGGGCGAGGACCGCCACGACGTCGCCTGCCCCGATGCCCCGCGCCGCCAGCCCCGCCGCGAGCCGCCTCGCGCGGATGTCCACCTCCGCCCATGTCGCCGTGTGGTCGCCATGCACGACCGCGAGCCGGTCCGGGAACACGGCCGCCGTCCGCTTCAGGAAGGAGAGCGGCGTGATGGGAACATGGTTGGCGGCACGCTGGGAAAGTCCGGTTTCGTCCATGGAGGCCTCGCTTGTGGAGGCCGAAGGTAGCGCGACCGCCCGCCGCGGCGGAAGCCTCAGCCGCGCTCCGTTCCGCCCTGCTCGCCTTCTCGTTCCGCCCGTGCCGCCGTCTCCCGCTGCGCCGCGCGCCAGTCGTTGGCCCGTTCGCCGCGCGCCGCCTTCGCCGCCGTCTCCTCCACACGCTGCGCACGCGTCTCCGGCCGCTTTGCGGCCGCGATCCACTCGAGGATCCCTCGCCGCGCGGAGGCGGGGAACGCCGCGAACGCGTCCGCCGCACCCTGGCCGGCGAGGGCGGCGGCGAGGTCGTCCGGCACCATCAACGCATGCGCCGCGTCGAGCGCCTCCCAGGTCCCGTCCTGCTTCGCCGCCTCGACCCTCTCGAGGCCCGCCGGCGCCATCCGCCCCTCCGAGTCGAGCGCCGCCACGCGCGCCTTGTTGATCGTCGACCACTTCCCGCCCGGCCGGCGGGGGCTCACGAAGATCATCGAGCGGTCCGCGTCCACCTTGCCGGGGCGGGAATCGATCCAGCCGAAGCAGAGCGCCTCGTCGCGGATGTCGCCATAGGGGACGTGCGGCCCCCGCCCCTTCTTGAAGGTGACGACGTGGACGCCCTCCGCCTGCCGGTGGTGCGCCTCAAGCCACGCCCGCCACTCGGCGCGGCTCCGCACCTCGATCCGCGGCGCCGCCCGCCCCACTCAGTCCTGCCGCATCGGGATCCCGGCGGCGGCCATGTGCGCCTTCGCCTCGGGGATCGTGAACTCGCCGAAGTGGAAGATCGAGGCCGCAAGCACCGCCTCGGCATGCCCCTCCGTGACGGCCTCCACCAGATGGTCGAGCGTCCCCGCACCGCCGGACGCGATTACCGGCACCGTTACGGCATCGGCGACGGCCCTCGTCAGCCCGACGTCGAAGCCCTGCTTGGTCCCGTCGGCGTCCATGGAGGTGAGCAGGATCTCCCCGGCGCCGAGGGCGGCCACCTTGCGGGCGAACTCCACCACGTCGAGCCCGGTCTCCCGACGCCCGCCGTGGGTGAACACCTCCCAGTGGTCGCCAACCGCCTTCGCGTCGATCGCGACCACGATGCACTGCGCGCCGAACTTCTCCGCCGCGCGGCCGACGAACGCGGGATCGCGCACCGCGGCGGTGTTGATCGACACCTTGTCGGCGCCGGCGAGAAGCAGAGATCGGATGTCCGAAATGGTCCGCACCCCGCCGCCGACGGTGAGCGGCATGAAGCAGCTCTCTGCGGTGCGGCGGACGACGTCGAACAGGATGGACCGCTCCTCGTGGCTCGCCGAGATGTCGAGGAAGGTCAGCTCGTCCGCCCCCGCCGCGTCGTAGGCCTTCGCCGCCTCGGCCGGGTCGCCGGCATCGCGCAGGTTCTCGAACTTCACCCCTTTCACGACGCGCCCGCCGTGGACGTCGAGACAGGGGATGATCCGCTTCTTCAGCATGTGCGCCTCATGCCGGCGCCTTCAGGGCGGCGAGCGCCTCGGCGCCGTCGAGCGTCCCGTCCCACAGCGCACGGCCGATCACCGCGCCCTCCAGCACCGCCGCCTCCACCGCGGCGAGCCGGCGGATGTCGTCCATGCCCGAGAAGCCGCCAGACGCGATCACCGGGGTCGACACGGCCCGCGCGATGGCGATCGTCTCGGCGAGGTTGAGCCCCGTCAGCATCCCGTCGCGGCCGATGTCGGTGTGGATGATCGCCGCCACCCCGGCATCCTCGAACGCGGTGGCGAGCTCCAGCGCCGTCAGCTCCGTCGCGTCCGCCCAGCCCGACACCGCGACGCGCCCGTCCCGCGCGTCGATGCCGACCGCAACGCGGCCCGGAAACTCCCGGCAGGCCTCCCGCACCAGCGCCGGGTCGCGCGCCGCGGCCGTGCCGAGGATCACCCGCCGGACGCCACGCTCAAGCCACCGCTCGATCGCCTCCATGGAGCGGATGCCGCCGCCGAGCTGCACCGGGCAGTCGGTGTTCGCAAGGATCGCGTCCACCGCCGGCGCGTTGCGGCTCTCCCCCGCGAACGCCCCGTCGAGGTCGACGACGTGCAGCCACTCGAAGCCGAGCTCGGCGAAGCGCCGCGCCATGTCGCCCGGCTTGTCGGAGAACACCGTCGCCCGGTCCATCTCGCCCTGCTGCAGCCGGACGCAGGTGCCGTCCTTGAGGTCGATCGCGGGAAACAGGATCACGGTGTCCACCTCAGGAAGTTGGCGATGAGCGCGAGCCCGAGCTTCTGGCTCTTCTCCGGGTGAAACTGCGTTCCGACGACATTGTCCCGCCCGACCACCGCGGCAAACGGCCGCCCGTGCTCCGACAGCGCCACGATGTCCTTCGCGTCGTCCGGGACGACCACGAACGAATGCACGAAGTAGGCGTGCAGGCCGTGCTCGCCGAGCGCGATACCGTCCAGCACCGGGTGGGTCCGCACGGCCTCCAGCGCATTCCAGCCCATGTGCGGAATCTTCAGCGCCGGGTCGCCCGGCTCGAGCCGACGGCAGTCGCCGGGGATCCAGCCGAGCCCCTCCGTCGTCACGAACTCGAGCCCGCGGGTCGCGAGGAGCTGCATGCCGACACAGACGCCGAGCATCGGCTGCCCCCGCGTCACCACCGCCTCCTTCAGCGCCTCCATCATCCCGGGCGTCGAGGCGAGCCCCGCCATGCAGTCGGCGAAGGCGCCGACACCGGGGAGCACCACCCGGTCCGCCCGCGCGACGCGGACCGGGTCGGCCGACACGACGATCGCGTCCGAGATCCCTGCCTCCGTTGCCGCCCGCATGAACGCCTTCTGCGCCGAGCGGAGATTGCCCGAGCCGTAGTCGACGATGACGACGCTCACCTCGCGGCGCTCATCGGGCGGGCTCGGGGAAGACGCCCACCACCTGCGGCTCCTCGTCCCGCCACGCGGCCGGCGCCAGCGGGGCGCGTGCGAACGGCCGGTCGGAGAAGTAGCGCCGCTCGGCGTTGCGGAAGCGCCGGCCCTCGACCACGGCCATCAGCGTCCAGCCTCGGCGGGCGAGCGACCAGCGCCTCAGCCCGCGCGCCTCGAAGGCGAACCACACGCCGAGCCCGAAGCCCACGATCGCTGCAACGCGCGGGTCGGCGAAGCGCTCGACCAGCATCGGCACGCCGACCATCACGACGCAGTAAAGCACGAAGACGACCCACATCCGGTGCCAGAGCAGCCACAGCGGCCCGAACAGGAAGGCGAGCCAGGAGAAGCCGTCCTTCACGAACACCGCCCGCTCGCCGCCCTCCGCGCCGTGCCTCTCGTGCTCCCAGACGGTCCAGATCGCCATCAGCGTGCTCCCGCGATTCGGCGCACTACAGCGCGCCCTTGGTGGACGGAACGCCGCCGCCAGGCGCCGCGATCCGCACCGCCTCGCCGAGCGCCCGGGCGACGCCCTTGAAGATGCTCTCGGCGATGTGGTGGTCGTTCTCGCCGTACAGCGTCTCGACGTGCAGCGTCATCCGCCCGTTCATGGCGAGCGCGGTGAAGAACTCGCGCACGAGCTGCGTGTCGAACGTGCCGATCTTCGGCGTGTGGAACTCTGTGCGGAAGACGAGGAACGGCCGGCCCGACAGGTCGAGCGCGACGCGGGTCAGCGCCTCGTCCATCGGCAGGAGGCAGTCGGCGTAGCGGCGGATGCCGCGCTTGTCGCCGAGCGCCCTGTCGATGGCCTGGCCGAGTGCGATGCCGACGTCCTCCACGGTATGGTGGTCGTCGATGTGGAGGTCGCCCTTGCCCTCCACCCGCATCCCGATCCCGGAGTGGCGGGAGAGCTGGTCGAGCATGTGGTCGAAGAAGCCGATACCGGTGGAAATCGCCCGTTCGCCCCCGTCGAGGTCGACGGCGACGGCGATCTGTGTCTCGGTGGTGGCGCGGGCAACGCTGGCGGCGCGGACGGGAAGCGTGGTCATGACCCGCGCCTTCTAGCAGCCGGCGGGGCGGGAGAGAATGGAGTTTAGGGACGCGGCGGACCGCCTGATCCTCGCGCTCGACGTTCCCGACGTCGCCGCCGCCCGCCGCCTGGTCGAGGCGACGGCCGGCGCTGTCGGCGTCTACAAGGTCGGCCTTGAGCTCGCCATGGCGGGCGGCCTCCCCTTCGCGGCGGAGCTTGCGCGCGAGCACGCCGTCTTCCTCGACATGAAGCTCCTCGACATTCCGAACACCGTCGCAGGCGCCGTCCGCAGCGCCGGTGCGCTCGGCGTCCGCTGGCTGACGGTCCACGCCTACCCCCAGGCGCTCGCCGCGGCCGTCGCGGCGCGGCCCGCGGGGCTCGGCATCGTCGCCGTCACCGCCCTCACCTCGATGGATGATGCCGACGTCGCCGCCGCCGGCTACGCCGAGAGCGCCGCCGCGCTGGTCGCCCGCCGAATCGCCACCGCCCGGGACGCGGGGGCCGACGCGATCGTCTGCTCCGCTGCCGAGGCTGGCGCGGCGAAGGCGTCCGGCCTCGTCGTGATCACGCCGGGCGTCCGCATGGCGGCCGACGCCGCGGGCGACCAGAAGCGTGTCGCGACCCCCGACGAGGCGATTGCCGCCGGCGCCGACATGCTGGTCGTCGGCCGGCCGATCAACGCGGCGCCCGACCCCCGCGCGGCGGCCCGCCGCTACGCCGAGGCGATCGCCGCCGCTCTTTAGCGGGCTTCCCGATCAGGCTGGCGCGGCCCGATCGCCGGCTCGTCGGCCATCGCTCGGGTGTCCCTGAAGCCTCGCCCCGGGTCGCGACACCGCAGGTTCAGGTTCCTCGGACCGTCCCAGCCGACGGCTTCGCCGCCTCGCGATGGCCCGCGAGTGCCTCGATGATCGGGCACTCCGGCCGCCCGTCGCCATGGCAGCGGTCGGCGAGCATCGCCAGAGTCTCGCGCAGGACGGCAAGCTCGGCGAGCTTGGCGTCGATCTCCGCCACCTTCTGCAGCGCGATCTCCTTCACCTCCGCGCTCGACCGCGAGGCGTCCTCCGACAGCGACAGCAGCATCCGGCACTCGGGGATGGAGAAGCCGAGCTGCCGTGCCCGGCCGAGGAAGCGCAACCTCGCGATGTCGCGCTCGCGGTACTCGCGGTAGCCGTTGCCGGCCCGCAGCGGCGCGACGAGCCCGATCTCCTCGTAATAGCGGATCGTCTTCGCCGGCAGTCCGGACCGTCCGGCCGCTTCGGAAATGTTCAAAGCCGCACCCTCCCGAGCCGCAATGCGTTGGCGATCACGGAGACGGACGACAGGCTCATCGCCGCCGCCGCCAGCATCGGCGACAGCATCAGCCCGAGCGCCGGATAGAGGACGCCCGCCGCGATCGGTATCCCAGCGCTATTATACACGAAGGCAAGGACAAGGTTCTCGCGCACATTCCGCATGGTTGCCGCCGCGAGCCGCCGGGCCCGCAGGATGCCGCCGAGATCGCCCCTGAGCAGCGTCAGCCCGGCGCTCTCCAGCGCAACGTCCGCCCCCGTGCCCATCGCGATGCCGACGTCGGCCGCGGCGAGCGCCGGCGCGTCGTTGATGCCGTCGCCCGCCATCGCGACGCGGCGGCCTTCGGCCCGCAGCCGCGTGACGAGCGCCGCCTTGTCCTCCGGCATGAGCCCCGAATGCACCTCGGTGATGCCGAGCGGCGCCGCCACCGCCTGCGCCGTCGTCGCCGTGTCGCCGGTCGCCATGATGACGGCGAGCCCTGCCTCCTGCAGCCCCCGCAGCGCATCGGCGGCGCCGGGCTTCACGGGATCCGCGACGGCGACGAGCCCCGCCAGTGCGGCACCCTCGGCGACGAACACGACGGTCTTGCCCGCCGCCCGCAGCGCCTCGGCGCGCGCCTCTCCGGCGGCGACGTCGACACCCGCCTCGCACATCATCGCCGCGTTGCCGAGGACCACATGGGCGCCGCCGACCGTGCCGCGCACGCCCCTGCCGGTGACGGCCTCGAACCCCGCCGCCGCCGGGGCGCCCACTCCGCGGGCCGCCGCCGCGGCGAGGATCGGCTCGGCGAGCGGGTGCTCCGACCCCGCCTCCAGCGCCGCCGCGAGGGCGAGCACGCGCCCCTCGTCCGCCCCAAACGCCACGACGTCGGTCAGCACCGGCCGCCCCTCCGTCAGCGTCCCGGTCTTGTCGACCACCACCGTGTCGACACGCGCGAGCCGCTCCAGCGCCTCCGCATCGCGGACGAGCACGCCCGCCTGTGCCCCGCGCCCGGTGGCGATCATCACCGACATCGGCGTCGCGAGCCCCAGCGCGCAGGGGCAGGCGATGATGAGCACCGACACCGCGGCGATCGTGGCGTAGGGCAGCGCCGGCTCCGGCCCAACAGCGAGCCACACCGCAAAGGCGAGCGCGGCCGCCCCGAGCACCGCCGGCACGAACCACGCCGCCACCCTGTCGGCCAGCGCCTGGATCGGTGCGCGGCTCCGCTGCGCCGCCGCCACCAGCGACACGATCCGGGCGAGCGTCGTCTCCTCGCCGACCCGCACCGCCTCCACCACCAGCGTGCCGTTGCGGTTCAGCGTGCCGCCGGTGACGGCGTCGCCCGCCGTCTTCTCCACCGGCACCGCCTCGCCGGTGAGCATGCTCTCGTCGACCGCCGAGCGGCCCTCGCGCACGACGCCGTCCACCGGCACCCGCTCGCCCGGTCGGATCCGCACGCGGTCGCCGACGAGGATGTTCTCGAGCGGCGCGTCCCACTCCGAGCCGTCCGGCTCGATCCGCCGCGCCGTCTTCGGCGCAAGCGCCACCAGCGCGCGGATCGCGTCGCCCGTCCGCTCCCGCGCGCGCAGCTCCAGCACCTGGCCGACGAAGACGAGCGCGACGATCACCACCGCCGCCTCGAAGTAGACGCCGACGTGCCCGCCGTGGGCGTGGAGGCTCGCCGGGAACAGCCCCGGCGCGAGTGTCGCCACCACGCTGTAGCCGTAGGCGACCCCGACGCCGAGCGCGATCAGCGTCCACATGTTGAGGTGCCCGGTGACGACGCTCGTCCACCCGCGCCGGAAGAACGGCAGCGCCGCCCACAGCACCACCGGCGTCGCGAGCAGGAGCTCCGCGTACCGCGCCCATGGCGGCACCGGTAGCCCCACCATCGGCCCCATGGCGAGCACGAGGACCGGGACGGCAAGCGCCGCGCTCACCGCCAGCCGGCGCGTGAAGTCGACCAGCTCCTCGTTCGGTCCCTCGCTCACGCCGGACGTGGGCTCCAGCGCCATGCCGCAGATCGGGCACGCCCCCGGCCCGTCCTTCACGATCTCCGGGTGCATCGGGCAGGTGTACGTGACGGCCTTCTTCCCCGGCTTCGGCCGCCCCTTGTGGCGGCCCGACAGGTAGAAGCGCGGGTCCGCGGCGAACCGGTCGCGACACCGCTGGCCACAGAAGTGGTACTCGGCACCGTCATGGGTGAGGTGCGGCTTTCCCCGTCCCAGGGTCACGGTCATCCCGCAAACGGGATCGACCGCCATCGCGGCGTCGGCAACCGCCGTGCCGACCGTGTCCGCCCCTTCGACACTCGCCATACGCGTCTCCCTCTTCAGGACCGACGTGGGGCTTCCCGTCGCAGGAAGGTCAAGCGCTGTTGGTGCAATGCAACTCAAACGGGGCCGCCGGGCTTTCGCTTCCATTCCCGTGACCGCGAGAGGAGCCGCCATGCCCACCCTCACCGTCAACGGCGAGCCGCGGGCGCTCGACCTCGACGTCCGCACCTCGCTGCTCGACGCCCTGCGCGACCATCTCGGCCTCACCGGCACCAAGAAGGGCTGCGACCACGGCCAGTGCGGCGCGTGCACGGTGCTCGTGAACGGCCGGCGCATCAACAGCTGCCTCTCTCTCGCGGTGATGCACGACGGCGACGAGATCACCACCGTCGAGGGTCTCGGCGAGCCCGGCGCCCTGCATCCGATGCAGGAGGCCTTCCTCCACAACGACGGCTACCAGTGCGGCTACTGCACGCCGGGGCAGATCATGTCCGCCGTGGGCATGCTGGAGGAGGCGGAGGCCGGCTGGCCGAGCCACGTGACCGCGGACCTCACCGCCGCGCCGGAGCTGACGCGCGAGGAGATCGCCGAGCGGATGAGCGGCAACCTCTGCCGCTGCTCGGCCTACCCGAACATCGTCCGGGCCGTGCAGGACGCGGGAGGCCTCCGGTGAGGCCGTTCGCCTACAGCCGCGCAGCGGCGCCCGAGGAGGCGACGCGCCTCGCCAGCGCCGCGGCGGCGGCCCGCTTCATCGCCGGCGGCACCAACCTCCTCGACCTCATGAAGATCGAGGTGGAGACGCCGGACACGCTCGTCGACATCAACCACCTGCCGCTCCGCGCCACCGAGGACACGAGCGACGGCGGCCTCAGAATAGGCACGCTCGTCAGCAACGCCGACGTCGCCGCCCACGCCAGGGCCCGCCGCGACTACCCGGTCCTCTCCCGCGCCCTTCTCGCCGGTGCCACGGGCCAGCTGCGTAACAAGGCGACCACTGGGGGCAACCTCCTGCAGCGGACGCGCTGCCCGTACTTCTACGAGCCGACGCAGCCCTGCAACAAGCGCACGCCCGGCGCCGGCTGCGCAGCGATCGGCGGCTTCAACCGCATCCACGCGATCCTCGGCGCCAGCGAGCACTGCATTGCGACGCACCCGTCCGACATGGCGGTCGCGATGCGCGCGCTGGGTGCCGTCGTCGAGACGCTCGGCGCCGACGGGCAGACGCGCGAGATCCCGCTCGACGACTTTCACCGCCTCCCCGGCGACACGCCTGACGTCGAGACCAACCTCGCCCCCGGCGAGCTCATCACCGCCGTCCGCCTGCCTCCCCCTCCCCCGGGCCGGCAGATCTACCGCAAGGTGCGCGACCGCGCGTCCTACGCCTTCGCCCTCGTCTCCGCGGCAGCGATCGTCTCGGTCGAGAACGGTGCCATTGCCGGCGCGCAGATCGCTTTCGGCGGGCTCGCCCACGCCCCTTGGCGCGATGCCGAGATGGAGGCCGCCCTTGTCGGCCGCACGCCGGGTCCGGAGCTCTGGGCCGAGGCGGCCGACATCCTCCTGCGAGACGCACGCGGACAGGGCGACAACGATTTCAAGATCCCGCTGACCCGCCGCGTCCTCGCCGCGGTCCTCACCGACGCCACGAGAGGAGACGCCTGATGAACCTCCACGTCATGGACGGACCCATCGGCGAGACGCGGCTCGACCGCGGCCAGATGGACATCCTCGGCCAGCCGGTCGACCGCTACGAGGGCCCGCTCAAGGTCACCGGCCGCGCGCCTTACGCCTACGAGCACAAGGTGCCGGATTGCGCCTACGGCTTCGTGGTGACGGCAGCGATCGGCAAGGGCGTCGTCGACACCGTCGACATCTCGGAGGCTGAGGGTGCGCCGGGCGTCCTCGCGGTCATCACCGGCGAGCGTCTGCCCCGCGCCTCCTCCCAGCCGCAGGCCGACGCGGCACAGACGATGGACGGCGAGATCTTCCACTACGCACAGCCCGTCGCCTTCGTGGTCGCCGAGACCTTCGAGGCCGCCCGCCACGCCGCCCGCCTCGTCCGCACCACCTACCGTGCCGAGGAAGGCCGCTACGACCTCGCCGCCGTGAAGGACGAGGGCATCTCGTCCGACGAGGGCGCGATGCCGGCGGACGTCACGCGGGGCGACTTCGAGGCCGCCTTCGCCGCCGCCCCCGTACAGTTCGACGCCACGTACACCACCCCCAGCCACCACTCCGCCGCGATGGAGCCGCACGCCTCCATCGCCCGCTGGGACGGCGGCCGGCTCACTGTCTGGACCGCCTGCCAGCTCGCCGAGTACGGGCGCAAGCAGCTCGCGAACAATCTCGGGATCCCCGAGGACAACGTCACCCTCATCACGCCCTTCATCGGCGGCGGCTTCGGCAACAAGCTCGGCATCGGGCCGGACGCCATCATGGCCGCGATGGGCGCCAGGGCCGCCGGCCAGCCGGTGAAGGTGGCGCTGACCCGCCAGCAGGACCTGCAGATCACCTCGCGCCGCGCGGAAACCATCCAGCGCATCCGCATCGGCTGCACCGAGGACGGCCGCATCACGGCGATGGGCCACGAGACGTGGTGCCCCAACTCGCCGGGCAACGGCTTCTTCGAGCCCGCCGGCATCTCCACCGTCTTCCTCTACGCCGGCGAGAACCGCGCCATCCACCACTACCTCTCGACGACCGACGTCCTCATGACCTCCTCCGTCCGAGCCCCGGGCGAGGCGGTCGGGATGCTGGCGCTCGAGAACGCGATGGACGAGCTCGCCGAGCGTCTCGGCCTCGACCCGCTTGAGCTCCGCCGCCGCAACGAGCCGGCCGTTGCCCCGCAGGACGACAAGCCCTTCTCCTCCCGCCGCCTCATCGACTGCATCGACGAGGGTGCCCGCCGTTTCGGCTGGGCCGAGCGGGGAAAGGGCGGCCGGCGCGAGGGCGAGTGGCTGATCGGCACCGGCTTTGCGGCCGCCTCCCGCGCCAACAAGATCCAGGAGGCGCACGCCGCCGTCACCCTCGGCACCGACGGCCGCGCCCTTGTCCGAACCTCGATGACCGATATCGGCACCGGCACCTACACGATCCTGCAGCAGATCACCGCCGAGATGCTGGGCCTGCCGCTCGACCGCGTCGACGTCGAGCTCGGCGACACCCGCTTCCCGCCGTCCGCCGGCTCAGGCGGCTCGTGGGGCGCCAACTCGTCCGGCTCCAGTGTGTGGGCGGCCTGCAACGACGTGATCGCCACCATCGCGGAGCGCATGGGCGCCGACCCCGAGCACGTCACCCTCCAGAACGGCGAGGCGATCACCGGCAACAACCGGATCGCCCTCACCGATCTCCTCAAGGCCGGCCCGATCGAGGGCGAGGGCGCGATCAAGCCAGGGGAGACGTCCGACAGCCACGAGCAGGCGAGCTACGGCGCGCACTTCTGCGAGGTGGCCGTCAACGCCGTCACGGGCGAGACGCGCGTCCGCCGCTTCCTCTCCGTCCTCACCGCCGGCCGCATCTTCAACCTCAAGACCGCGACCTCGCAGGCCTACGGCGGCCAGATCTGGGGCATCGGCACGGCGCTGATGGAGGACCTCGTCATCGACAAGCGCACGGGGCTCCTCGTCAACCACGACCTTGCCGAGTACCACGTGCCGGTCAACGCCGACGTGCCGGACCTCGAGGTCGTCTTCCTGCCCGAGGACGACCCGCACGCCTCGCCGCTCAAGGGCAAGGGGCTTGGCGAGCTCGGCATCTCCGGCGCCGGCGCTGCCGTCACCAACGCGATCTACGACGCGACGAGCGTCCGCGTGCGGCACTACCCGATGACACCCGACAAGCTGCTCGCCAGCCTACCACCGCTCGAGTAGGACAACCGTCGCGCCAAGGTCGCAGTGCCACTGATCGCAACTAACAGTTGCTTCACTCGTCGGTCAGACATAGGATCGCGCCAGGGTCCACCCCGCCGAGTCAGCCGCGATGGCGCGATGCCTTCCACCGCTTGTCGCCCTCGCCGCCGCGGCCCTTCCCGCGACGGCGGAGGCCGCTGCGTGGACGCTTGAACAGGGGAAGACGAAGGCCTTCGTCACCTCCACCTTCACCTACGGCGACCACGGGTACGACGACGACGGCAACCTCATCGCCGTGCCGGAGTACCGCAAGTTCACCCTCTCCGGCACGCTGGAGCACGGCGTCCGCCCCTGGCTGACGGCCATCGTTCGCGGCGAGCTTCGGCAGGAGGAGACCGAGGAGGAGATCAGCCCCGTCCTCATCGGCCCCGTCGCCCGCAGCTACGGCTCGGTCGCCGGAGGCGTCCGCGTCCGCCTGCGCCAGACGCCGGCGTGGGTCGTCTCGACCGAGTTCACCGTCTTCTCCGGCGGGATGGACACGTCCGGCATCGCCGCCGCGTCGGACGGCCCGGCGGCCGAGGTGCGCGTCCTCGCCGGCACCGGGCGGACGTGGGGCGGCCGCAACGTGTTCGCCAACATGGAAGCTGCCTATCGCGCCACCTTCGATGCCGACGAGCCCGACGAGGTGAAGCTCGACCTCACCGTCGGCGCCCACCTCACCCCGCGCTGGATGCTCCTCGCGCAATCGTTCTCCACGATCGACGTCGGCGGCACCGATCCGGGGCAGGATTACAAGCTCGGTGCCAGCATCGTGCGCCGCGTCAACGACCGCCTGTCGATCGAGATCGGCGGCCTCACGACCGTCTATGGCCGCAACGCGCTGCAGGAGCACGGCGGCAAGCTCGGCTTCTGGTACGACTTCTAGAGCGCGTTCAGGACACGTAGGGCCTGGCTGTCCGCCCGGGACGCGCGCCGGCGGGAGAGCTGGAGCAGGCTCAGGGGACGTGAGTTCACCGAACCCGCCTTAACCGCGCGTCCCGAAGATCGCCGAGCCGACGCGGACCCATCGCGCGCCGTGGGCGATCGCCTCCCCGTAGTCGCCGCTCATCCCCATCGAGGTCGGCAGGCCGAGCCCGCTCGCGATCCGCGCCAGCTCGGCAAAGTAGGGGCCGGGCGGCTCGTCCGCCGGGGGGATCGCCATCAGGCCGTCGATGGGAAGGCCCAGCGCGCCGCAGCGCTCCACCAGCGCCCCCGCCTCCTCCGGTGCCGCGCCCGCCTTCTGTTCCTCGCGTCCGATGTTGACCTGCACCAGGCAACGCGGCATCCGCCCCGCCTTCTCGGCCGCGGAGGCGATCGCCTCCGCCGCCTTCTCCCGGTCGACGCTCTGGATCACGTCGAACAGCGCCACGGCGTCCTTCGCCTTGTTGGTCTGCAGCGGCCCGATGAGGTGGAGCTCGACGTCCTCGAACGCCTCGCGCAGCGCCGGCCACTTCGCCTTCGCCTCCTGCACCCGGTTCTCGCCGAAGACGCGTTGGCCGGCGATGAGCGCCGGCCGGATCGCCTCGCCGTCGAAGGTCTTGGAGACGGCGACGAGCACCGGCGCGTCCGCCCTCCCCGCCGCCTCCGCCGCCGCCGCGATCCGCGCCCGCACCGTCGCCAGCCGCTCCGCGATGTCGCCGCTTCCGTCCGCCATCCGCGCCTCCCTGTCCCTCGTCGGACTTACAGGAGAGGCGGCCGCGACGTCACCCGGTGAGGAGGCCGCTGCCGCGCGCCTCCCGGGCCGGCGCTCGCCTTTCCTTCAGGCCACCTCCGCCGCCTGCCCCTCAGGCGGCCTCCGCCGCCTTTCTCTCAGGCCACCTCCGCCGCGTTTCTCTCAGGCGGCCTCCGCCGCCGTGGCGAGCACCTCCGCGAGTGGCACCTCGCCGCGATAGCCGGGTCCGCCGGCGGGGCGGGCGCCAGCTTCCACCGCCCGCGCGAAGGCGACCGGCTCCCACGCGTCGAGCCGGGCGAGCAGCGCCTCCAGCCGCGGCAGGCGCCCGGGCTCAAGCGCGCCATGGAAGGCGGCCCACGGCGCGATCCCGGCGAGGACGCAGTCGGCGATCGTCGGCCGGTCGCCCATCAGGAAGTCGCCCGCGACCATGCGGTCGAGGTGGCCGAACGCCTTCGCGACGTCCGCCCGGCCAAGCGCCCGCAGCATCTCCCCTTCGGCGCCGTCGAGCCCGCGCTCGAGCGCCACCCAGAGCGGCCCGAAGGCGCCCGTCACCGTCGTGTTGATGAACGCGACCGTCTGGTGCAGCCGGTCCGCATCGGCGGCCCCGGGCGCAAAGCTCACCAGCCGCCCGGAATCCCGCTGCTCGAGCCACAGGGCGATCGCCATGGTTTCCGTCAGCGGCCCGTCGTCGGTGACGAGAACGGGCGTCTCCCGCCGCGGGTTGATCCGCCCGTAGGCCTCGCTCACCATGTCGTCCGGCATCCGCACGTGGCAAAGCCGGTAGGGCGCGCCCACCGCCTCGAAGGCGGCGACAAGCCCGGTCGCGCTGCCGAGCGGCGTCCCGTAGAGAAAGATCGGGTCCATCAGAGAAATCCTGCTGTTGAAGAGGGCCGTCGCGCGACTGATCTCGAGATAAGCCGGCCCGCTTCCGCCAGGAAGAACGAACAATTTTGTAACCGCGAAGGAGACGGTGCGTGCTGACCGTGGTTTCCGATTGCCCCATCGAGGATGCGATGCGCATCCTCTCCGGCCGGTGGCCGACGCTGCTCGTCTATTACCTCAAGGACGGCCCGCGCCGCTTCAACGAGCTGCGGCGCGACAACCCGTCGATCTCGCACCGCATCCTTGCGCTGGAGCTGCGCAAGCTGGAGGCGGCCGGCATCGTGGCGCGGACCGACCACGGCACGGTCCCGCCCCGCGTCGACTACGCCCTGACGGACCACGGTCGCCGCCTTCTCCCGGTGCTCGACGCCCTCGCGGACTGGCTCGAGCAGCGGCACGCGAGCGCGGCGTCACTCGCCGTCTCCTGACGGCCGACGCGCGGCGCCGCCGGAGCCGCCCCGCCGATCACCAAGGTTGATTCTCGGCCGGCGAGCACCCATGGTCCGCCCGTCGCTCTCCTTCCTCCGGTCCACCGCATGAGTCCCATCGAGCGCTACAACGCGCCTGCCGTCGAACCCCGCTGGCGTGCCGCCTGGGACGAAGCGCGCCTGTTCGAGACGAGCAACGACGACCCGCGCCCGAAATATTACGTCCTCGAGATGTTCCCGTACCCGTCGGGCCGCATCCACATGGGCCACGTGCGGAACTACACGATGGGCGACGTGGTGGCCCGCTTCCGCCGCGCGAAGGGCTTCAACGTCCTCCACCCAATGGGCTGGGACGCCTTCGGCATGCCGGCCGAAAACGCCGCGATGCAGAACAAGGTCCACCCCGCGAAGTGGACCTACGACAACATCGCCGCGATGAAGGCGCAGCTGAAGTCGATCGGCCTGTCGCTCGACTGGAGCCGCGAGTTCGCGACGTGCGATGTCGACTACTACCACCAGCAGCAGCGCCTCTTCCTTGCGATGCACGAGGCCGGCCTCGTCACCCGCAAGTCGTCCAAGGTGAACTGGGACCCGGTCGACATGACCGTGCTCGCCAACGAGCAGGTGATCGACGGCCGCGGCTGGCGCTCCGGCGCGCTCGTCGAGCAGCGCGAGCTGTCGCAGTGGTTCTTCAAGATCACCGACTACGCCGAGGACCTGCTGACGGCGCTCGACGGTCTCGATCGCTGGCCGGACAAGGTGCGCCTCATGCAGCGCAACTGGATCGGCCGCTCCGAGGGCTGCGCCATGACGCTGTCGCTGGGCGGCGCCCCCGCCGGCTTCGAGGCGCTCGACGTCTTCACGACCCGCCCGGACACGATGCGCGGCGCGACCTTCGCCGCCATCGCCGCCGAGCACCCGCTCGCCAAGGCCCTCGCCGCAGCGGACCCGGAGGTGGCGGCGTTCGCCGAGGCGTGCGCGCGGATCGGCACGTCCGCCGAGGCGATCGAGACGGCCGAGAAGCTCGGCTATCGGACGGCGATCACCGCGAACCACCCGGCCTTTTCGCACCCGGTGCCGGTCTTCATCGCGAACTTCGTCCTGATGACCTACGGCACCGGCGCCGTCGCGGGCGTCCCCGCGCACGACCAGCGCGACCTCGACTTCGCGCGCAAATACGGCGTCGACGTCATCGAGACCTTCGAGCCCCTGTCCGGCGGCGAGCCTGTCGGCGACGTCGCCTACGTCCCGCCGAAGACCGAGACCGTCCGCTACATCCGCTGGTGGGGGCCGGAGGGCGCGACCCGGACCGGCAACGCCGCCATCGCCGAAACCATCGACCTCTTCGAGGCGAAGGGCTGGGGCACGCGCAAGGTGCAGTACCGCCTGCGCGACTGGGGCATCTCCCGCCAGCGCTACTGGGGCTGCCCGATCCCGATGATCCACTGCGAGGCGTGCGGCATCGTCCCCGTCCCGGTCGATCAGCTCCCGGTGGAGCTGCCCGACGACGTCAGCTTCGACATGCCCGGCAACCCGCTCGACCGCCATCCGACCTGGCGCGACGTGCCCTGCCCGTCATGCGGCGGACCGGCGGGGCGCGAGACGGACACGATGGACACCTTCGTCGATTCCTCGTGGTACTTCGCCCGCTTCACCGCACCGGATGCCGCCGAGCCGATCGTGCCGGCCGCGATGGAGGGCTGGCTGCCGGTCGACCAGTACATCGGCGGCGTCGAGCACGCGATCCTGCACCTCCTCTACTCGCGCTTCTTCATGCGCGCGGTGGAGAAGGCCGGCTACGGCTCCTGTCCCGAGCCGTTCGCGGGCCTCTTCACGCAGGGCATGGTCACCCACGAGACGTACGGCGACCTCGACCGCAACTGGCTCGCGCCGGAGAACGTCCGCCCCGCGACGGCGGAGGAGGCGACCGAGTTCGCCGCGCGCCTCGCCCCGGTCATCGCGGCGTCGGCCCGGCTCGACGGTCACACGCAGGTGCAGCACGACGTTCTCGCCCACCGCCTCGACCCCGCCGTGGAGCCGGCGGCGTGGGCCGAGTACGGGGAGGCGTTTCCGGGCGCGCCCGAACACCGCGTCTGGTACGCGCCGGAGCACCCGCTGCGCGCCCATGCGCCGGACCGCTGGCTCGTCGACCTCTCGAGGCCCGGCCTCGAGCCGGCCTTCAACTTCGGCGTCGAGAAGATGTCGAAGTCGAAGCGGAACGTCGTCGACCCGGACACCATCATCGCCTCCTACGGTGCCGACACGGCGCGCTGGTTCATGCTGTCCGATACTCCGCCGGAGCGGGACATCGAGTGGACCGACGCCGGCGTCGACGCCGCGCACCGCTTCGTCCAGCGCGTCTGGCGTCTGGTAAACGAGGCCGCCGCGCGGTTCGACGCGCCCGGCTCGGGCGACGGCCTCGCGCTGCGCAAGGCGACGCACGGCGCGATCCGGGCGATCGAGAGCGACATCGAGAGCCTCGCCTTCAACCGCGCCGTCGCCCGTCTTTACGAGTGGGCGAACGCCCTGCAACGCGCGCTGGCCGAGGACACGCCCGGCGCGGCGCTCCGCGAGTCGGTGGACGCGATGATCCGCTGCTTCGCGCCGATGATGCCCCACCTCGCCGAGGAGTGCTGGCGGGCGATCGGTGGCGAGGGTTTCGCCGCGGCCGCACCCTGGCCCGCCGTGGACGAGGCGCTCCTCGTCGAGGACACCGTCACCCTGCCGATCCAGGTCAACGGCAAGAAGCGCGCGGAAATCACAGTCGCCAAGGATCTGCCGCCGGAGGAGGTCGAGCGCGCCGTCCTCGCCCTTGACGACGTGAAGCGCTTCCTGAACGGTTCCGCCCCACGCAAGGTGATCGTGGTGCCGCAGAGAATCGTCAATGTCGTCGCGTAGCGCGACCGCCAGGACAGACGGGTTGCGCTGCGCCACCGGCTGGCGCCACGCCGCCCTCTCCCTCGCGATCCTCGCCGCCCTCACCGGCTGCCAGGTCCGCCCGCTCTACCTCGACCAGGCGACGGGCGGCCCGCTCTCGCCGGTACCGGACCTCCGCGCCATCCTGATCGACCAGCCGTCGACCCGCACCGAGCAGGTGCTGCGGAACGAGTTGAACTTCCTCTTCCGCGGCGATGGCAGCGTGGTCGATTCCCCGCGCTATCGCCTCCGCATCATCCTCACCTCGTTTACCGACAACATCGCGGTCGACTTCGTCGAGGACCTGCCGTCGGCGGTGCTGGTCACGCTGAACGCCACCTTCGTCCTTTCGGACATCACGACGGAGGACACCCTCCTCACCGGCGCCGCGGTGTCGACCGCCTCCTACGACTTCTCTTCCCAGCGCTTCGCCAACGTCCGCGCGGAGCGGGACGCCGAGGAGCGAGCCGCGCGATCCATGGCGGAGGAGCTGAACGCCCGCATCGCGTCCTACTTCGCGGCCCGCCGCTCCTCGTGAGCCCATGCCGACCGACCGGGGGACCGCCCGCGTGAGCGACGCGTGAGCACGATCCGGGCGGCAGAGGCGGCCCGCCGCTTCGACGCGACGGCGAAGCTGCCGCCCCTCCTCCTCGTCTTCGGCCCGGACCGCGGCCTCGTCCGCGAGGTCGCCGACGGCATCGCCCGCCTTTTCCCGGCCGACGATCCGTTCGCCGTCGTCCGCCTCGACGGCGCGACGGTGGCCGACGACCCCGCCCGCCTCGCCGACGAGGCCTACACAGTTCCCCTCTTCGGCGGCCTCCGCCTCGTTTCGGTCGGCGATCCAGGCCAGCGCGACATTGCCGGCGCCCTCGCCCCGCTCGTCGAGCGCCCGCCCGAGGACGCGGTTGTGCTCCTCGAAGCCGGTGCGCTCCGCAAAACCGCCCCGCTGCGCAAGCTCGTCGACGGCAGCCGCGCCGCGGTCGCGATCGAGTGCAACGCCGACAGCGAGCGCGACCTCGAGCGCGTCGTCGACGAGGAAGCCGCACGGCTCGGCCTCCACGTCAACCCGGACGCCCGCGCCGCGCTCGTAAGCCGCCTCGGGGCCGACCGTGCCGCCTCCCGCTCAGACATCCTGAAGGCCTGCCTCCACGCCGAAGGCACGCTCACGCTGGCCGATGTGGACGCGGTAGTCGGCGACAGCGCCGTGACCGAGATGGGCGACGCCGTCGCCGCCGCCTTCCTCGGCGAGACGGCCGCCCTCGACCGCCTTCTCGCCCGGGTCCTTCGCGAAAACTCCGCCGCCGTGACGCTCCTCATGACGGCTCAGTGGACGGTCCAGTCGCTCGAAAACGGCTCGCTCGCCGTCGCGGCCGGCGCCTCCTCCGACCGCGCCGCCGCCGGCATGCGCCCGCCGATGTGGACCTCTGCCCGGCCACACGCCCCGCGCATCCTCGACCGCTGGTCGCCCACGCGGCTCCGCGCGGCGGCCGAACTCATCGCGGCCGGCCTCTTCCGGACCCGCGTGATGCCGGCGCTCGCGGCCGAGGTCGCCCGCGACACGCTCTTCCGGATCGCGGCGGAGGCCTCGCGAAAGGGTTGATCGCGTGCGGGCGCGCGCCGGCACGCGATCCCGAGGGCGCCGCCCCCGCCCGCCAACGGCTTCGCAAGCGCCTTCGGCGCCGTTGTCGAGACCTATCTCCGAAGCTCGCCGCCTGGCTGGGTTTCAGGCAAGCGGAACGCTGCCTAGATTGTAGGAAAACGAGGCTGGATCGATTTGAGGCGATCAGGTCTCGCCGAGAAGACGGCAGACCTCCTCGAGCTGCTCGAGGCTTGTATACTTGATCATCAACTGCCCGCTCTCGTCGGCATTGTGATTGATCGCCACCGCCAGCCCCAGCCGGTCAGACAGCCGCTTCACCAGCGCGCGCGTGTTGGCGTCGTCGACGCGGCGCGGCGCCCTCGGCTCGCCGCGGTCCTTGCCGAGGCTCGCCACCAGCGCCTCGGTCGCCCGCACGGACAGCCCCTGCCGGATCACCTGGTCGGCAATCGCCTCGGCGTTCGGCACCCCGATCAGCGCCCGTGCGTGTCCCGCCGACAGGTCTCCCGCGGCAACGCACGCCCGGATCGAGGCTGGCAGGTTGAGGAGCCGCAACGTGTTCGCCACATGGCTGCGGCTCTTGCCGATCAGCTTGGCGAGCACCTCCTGCTTGTGCCCGAACTCGTCGATCAGCCGCTGATAACCCTGCGCTTCCTCGATCGGGTTGAGGTCGGACCGCTGGACGTTCTCGATGATCGCGAGCTCCAGCGCCTCTCCCTCCGTAACGGTGCGGGAGATGATCGGCACCTCGTGCAGGCCGGCCCGCTGCGCCGCCCGCCAGCGGCGCTCGCCGGCGATGATCTCGTAGCGGTCGCCGACCTGCCGAACGAGGATGGGGCTGATCACGCCGTGGCGGCGGATCGACTCGGCGAGCTCCTCCAGCGCGTCGTCGGGGAAGCTGGTGCGCGGGTTGAACGGGTTCGGCGCCAGCGACTCGATGGCGATCTTGCGCACGTCGCGCAGGCTCTCCGTGGCGACCGGCTTCGTCTCGAGATCTCCGAGCAGCGCGGACAGGCCGCGGCCGAGCCGCTTCTTCGTGTCCTCCATCAGGCGACCCCCATCCGTTGTTCGCGGTCGATCAGCTCGGAAACCATCTTCAGGTACGCCTGGCTGCCGGCGCACTTGATGTCGTAGAGGAGCGCCGGCTTCCCGTAGGACGGCGCCTCCGACAATCTTACGTTGCGCGGGATCATCGTCTCGTAGACGAGGTCGCCGAGGTGGGCGCGCACATCCGCCACGACCTGGTTCGCGAGGTTGTTCCGCGCATCGTACATGGTGAGCACGATGCCGTGGATCCTGAGCTCGGGATTGACCGACCCCTGCACCTCGCGGATCGTCCGCAGCAGCTGCGACAGCCCCTCCATCGCGAAGAACTCGCACTGGAGCGGTGCCAACACGGCGTGCGCCGCGGCGAGAGCGTTCACCGTCAGCATTGTGAGCGACGGCGGGCAGTCGACGACCACGTAGCGCGGGCCACCGCCGGCCTCCGCCATCGCGCCGACCGCCTCTCGCAGCCGCGTCGCCCGGTCCGCCGCCGTCGAGAGCTCGATGTCGATCGACAGGAGGTCCATGGTGGCCGGCGCCACGGTGAGGTGCGGCACCGCCGTCGGCCGCGACGCGTCCGCGAGCGTCGCCGATCGGGTCAGGACGTCGTACATCGACGGCTCCCGTTCATCGGGACCGATGCCGAGCCCGGTCGAGGCGTTGCCCTGCGGGTCGAGGTCCACGAGGAGCACGTCGTCGCCGAGCGCCGCCAGCGCCGTCGCTGTGTTGATGGCCGTAGTGGTCTTCCCGACGCCGCCCTTCTGGTTTGCGACGGCGATCACGCGGGGGCGCGCGGGCAACATCTAGAGCCTCCTCAACGCTGTGACGGCGAGGACGACACCGCCCGGCTCCGTCCGGCTCGGGTGCTCTTCGAAATCGAAGGCAAACCGGCACCGCGCGGCGGCGACCTCGCCGGGTGCCTCGCGCCCCTTCGGGAACAGTCCGACCGTCGCCTCGTCGAAGAAGCGTTCAGCGAGGTCGAGCAGGCGCTCCAGCGGTGCCACCGCCCGCGCGGAAACGGTGTCGAACGGGATCGCAGGAAGAAATTCCGCTCGCCTCGGCTCCACCCGCACCCGCACACGACACTCCGCCGCAGCCTGCACCAGGAACGCCGCCTTTTTCCGGTTCGACTCCACCAGGGTCATTGCCGTCTCCGGTCGCGCGATCGCCACCACCAGCCCCGGGAAACCGGCACCGGAGCCAAGATCGACAAAGGCTTGCCCCCGTCCGAGCGGCACCAGCTGCAGGCTGTCGAGGACATGTCGGCTCCACAGGCGCGCCCGATCGGCATCGCTCACGAGGTTCTGCACGGCGGCCCAGCGCTGACAACAGCGCACAAAGGTTTCGATCCCCTGAAAGGCCGCCTCGTCCACAGAAGCGCGCACGGCGGCGCGCGCCTCCTCCTCCGCGTCGGCGGGCGTCACGCGGCGTCGGCCGCCCGCCGCGCGTGCGCCACCAGCAGCGCCAGCCCCGCTGGAGTCATCCCGGAGATCCGCCGCGCCTCGCCGAGTGTCGCAGGCCGCCGCGCCCGCAGCTTCTGGAGAAGCTCGCTGGAGAGGCCCGGGATGGCGCGGTCGACCATCCCAGCCGGGATCGGGATCGCATCGGAGGCAGCCGTGGCGTCGGCTACACGGAGCTGCCTGTCCGTGTGAACGCGGTACAGCGCGTCGGCCGCGAGCGTGTCCCGCACCGACGGCGACAATGTCTCGAGCTGTGGCAGGAGGCGGAGGATGAGCGGCCAGCCGCCGTCCTCATGCGCGAGGAGATCGAACCCGTCCCGCCGCCGGCCGTCGCCGCGCAACGCGACGCCCAGCGCCGCTGCCTCGCTCGGCGTGACCGATACGCCCTTGAGCGCGGCCACGGCAGCCGCCTTCTCGGCCGTCCTCGCCGTGTGGCGTGCCCGCCGCTCGGGCCCGATCAGCCCGTGCGCGTCGCCCCAGTCCGTCAGACGCTCGGCAGCATTGTCGGCCCTGAGAAGCAGCCGGTGCTCGGCCCTTGACGTGAACATGCGATAGGGCTCGTCGACACCGTTCGAAATGAGATCGTCGACAAGGACGCCGATGTAGGCGGCCGCCCGACCGAGTGTGACACCGTCACCGTCTGCAGCACGGCGCGCTGCATTCAGGCCGGCCAGCAAGCCTTGCGCAGCCGCCTCTTCATACCCGGTCGTCCCGTTGACCTGGCCAGCGAGGAAGAGACCTGGCAGGGCGCGGAGCTCCAGCGTGGGCTCCAGCGCGCGTGGATCGACGTGGTCGTACTCGATCGCGTAGCCCGGCTGGGCGATCTCCGCCCGTTCGCAGCCCGGCATTGTCTGCACGAACGCGAGCTGGATATCCTCCGGCAGGGAGTTCGAGATGCCGTTCGGGTACACGAGCGGACTATCGAGCCCCTCGGGTTCAAGGAAGATCTGGTGGCTGTCGCGGTCGGCGAACCGCACGACCTTGTCCTCGATGGACGGGCAGTAGCGCGGACCGATCCCGGTGATGTGGCCGCCGTACATTGCCGACCGGCCGAGATTGTCACGGATGATGCGGTGGGTGGCGTCGGTTGTGCGAGTGATGTGGCACGGCCGCTGGGGCAGGGCAGGGCGAGCGGTTGCGTCGTGGAAGAAGGAGGGGCTTGCGTCGCCCGGTTGCTCCTCCAGGCCCGAAAGATCAAGGCTCGCCGCGACCAGTCGGGGCGGAGTGCCCGTCTTCAGCCGGCCCAGAGGCAACCCGAGCGCCTTCAGCCGCTGCGATAGCGCCGTTGAGGCTGTCTCTCCCATCCGCCCGGCCGGCCACCGGCGGTCACCAAGGTGGATCACACCCCCGAGGAAGGTACCCGTTGTGAGGACGACAGCGCCGGCCACGACCGTCCGCCCATCGGAGAGCCGCACCCCTGCCGCCCGGGCATCAGCGACGACAATGTCCTCAACTTCGCCTTCGATGATGTCGATACCGGCGTTAGCGAGCGCGTCGCGCATGGCCGCCGCGTACTCCGCCCGATCCACCTGCGCGCGAGGTCCCTGTACTGCAGGCCCGCGGCTTCTGTTAAGCAGGCGGAACTGGATCGCCGCGGCGTCGCTGACGCGGCCTATCAGCCCATCGAGCGCATCGACTTCCCGGACAAGGTGGCCCTTGCCGATCCCACCGATGGCGGGGTTGCAGGAAAGGCGCCCGAGGGAGTCGGCCGACAAGGTAACCAGTGCAACCTGCGCCCCGACCCGGGCAGCTGCAGCCGCCGCCTCCGTGCCTGCGTGCCCGCCGCCGATAACCACCACGTCGTGTTTCACGTGAAACATCTCCCTCGTCGTTTCCGCCAACGTTTCACGTGAAACATCGATGCCGGTCATAGGCCGGGCCGTTTCTCCAGCCAAGCCCGGCGCTTACTTCCCGATGCAGAACCGGCCAAAAATCGCGTCGAGGACATCCTCGACGCCGACTGCTCCCGTGACCCGGCCAAGCGCGTCCGCGGCCGCTCTCAGATGCTCGGCGTTGATCTCGAGGCGCGGCTCAGAGGCGGCGGCGCGGACGGCCGTCGCGACCTCATACAGCGCGGCGCGCTGCCGCGCGTGCGTGATGAGCGCCGACTCCGAGGCGGACAGTTGGCGGCGAGCCTCGTCCGCCAACGTTCGGGACAGATGGGCGAGGCCACGGCCATCGGTTGCGGACGTGAGGAGGCGGTCCGCGCCCCAACCAGCGGGCGCGATATCCGCCTTGTGGCCGACGAGGATGGCGCCCGGCGGGTCAGGCAGCGGGGGCGTATCCGGGCTTCGGACAGCGATGACGACGTCCGCCGCTGTGACAAGAGACTCCGTCCGTGCGATCCCGATCGCTTCGACGCCTGTCGCTCCCTCTCTCAGACCGGCGGTGTCCGCGAGTGTCACGCGGTAGCCGCCAAGGTCGAGCGTCACGGTGACGACGTCGCGAGTCGTGCCCGCTTCGGGAGAGACAATCGCGGCTTCGCGCCCGGCGAGGGCATTGAGAAGGCTCGACTTTCCGGCGTTCGGCGGCCCAACGAGCGCGACGAGCAGTCCGTCCGTCAGCTTCTCGGCTCCGATGCTGCCGTCGACTGCCGCCGCGATCTCATCCGCCAGCGCGACAAGGTCAGCGCGCATCAGCGCGGTGGAGGTGGCGTCGATTGCGACGTCGCCTTCGTCGGAGAAGTCGAGGTGCGCTTCGGCCAGCGCAAGGGCCGAGACGAGCCGCTCACGCCAGGCGGCAAGCCGGCGGGTGAGGGCGCCGTCCGCCAGCCGGCTCGCCCGCCGACGCTCCGCCTCCGTCCGCGCTTCGAGAAGGTCGGCGAGAGCCTCGGCCTCGTGCAGGCCCATGCGGCCGGCGAGAACGGCGCGCAGCGTGAACTCGCCGGGCTCGGCGAGGCGAACTCCCGCAACCGTGACGGCGTCCGCTAGGACGCGCTCCACGAGGGCGGGGCCGCCGTGGAGGTGGATCTCGACAACATCCTCGCCGGTGGCGCTGGACGGAGCGGCGAAGGCGAGGCAGAGCGCGCGGTCAAGGGGGTCGCCGTCGACGGGCGAGCGAACGGTGCGCAGCACGGCTCGGCGCGGCGGCAGCGGGTCGAGGCCGAATGCCGATGCAAGCGCCGGCGCGTCCGGTCCGCTCGCCCTGAGTACGGCGACGCCGCTGGGTGGCAGGCCGGACGACAGTGCCACAATTGTCGGTGAACGGTTCATCGGGAGATCACCATGTCAGACCACACCGCGGCGCACCTCAACAGGCTCGCCCGTGCGGCGAGCCCTTATCTCCTGCAGCATGCCGGAAACCCGGTCGACTGGTGGCTCTGGGGACCCGAAGCGCTCGCCGAAGCGAAGCGGACGAACCGGCCCATCCTCCTCTCCGTCGGCTATGCGGCCTGCCACTGGTGCCACGTCATGGCCCACGAGAGCTTCGAGGACGAGGCGACGGCTGCCGTCATGAACCGGCGGTTCGTGAACATCAAGGTGGACCGCGAGGAGCGGCCCGACATCGACCAGATTTACATGGCCGCGCTCCATGCCACGGGTGAGCAGGGCGGTTGGCCGCTGACGATGTTCCTCACGCCTGACGGAGATCCGTTCTTCGGCGGGACCTACTTTCCGAAGGAGGCGCGATTCGGCCGGCCCCGGTTCGTCGATGTCCTCGAGGCGGTGGCGGAGGCGTTCGCCGCGGGGCATGAGGCCGTCGCAGGCAATGTCGCGGCGCTGAAGGAGCAATGGACCTCTGTCAGCGTGCCGGGGGATCTGCCGGCCGATGCGACGGAGAAGGCGGCGCTGCAGCTGCGCGGAATCATGGACCCGGTGCACGGCGGCACCCGCGGCGCGCCGAAGTTTCCCAACGCGCAGCTGTTCGAGCTCCTGCTGCGGGCCGATGTGCGGACCGGCGACCGGGAGTACCGCGAGCTCGTCCTCCGCGCGCTCAACCGGATCGCGATGGGCGGCATCTATGACCATCTCGGCGGCGGCTTCGCGCGCTACTCCGTTGATGCGCGCTGGCTGGTGCCGCACTTCGAGAAGATGCTCTACGACAACGCCCAGCTCCTGCCGCTGATGGCCGATGCGCACGCGCTCACCGCCGACCCGCTCTACAGGGTCCGCTGCGAGGAGACCGTCGACTGGCTGCTTCGAGAGATGCGGGTGGACGGCCTCTTCGCGGCCAGCCTCGATGCGGATTCGGAAGGCGAGGAGGGGCGCTTCTACGTCTGGACCGCGGCGGAGGTGGCTGAAGTGCTTGGCGCGGACGCGGCCGAGTTCGCGGCCCGCTACGACGTCACAGTGCACGGCAACTTCGAGGGCGTGAACGTCCTCAACAGGCTCGGCGAGGAGGGGCTCGCCGACGACGAGACGGAGACCTTTCTCCGCCGCTGCAGGGCGCGGCTTATGGAGCGGCGGGAGGGCCGAGTCCGGCCGGGCCGGGACGACAAGCTCCTCGCCGACTGGAACGGCCTCACCGTGGCGGGGCTGGCGCACGCCGGGATGACGCTCGGGCGCGACGACTGGGTCGACCTTGCACGCGAGACCTATGCCACCGCGGCGGAGCGGTTCGGCGTCGGCGGGCGCCTGATCCACGCCGTTCGTGGAGCAAAGCGTCTCGGGCACGGCTTTGCACTCGACCACGCGGGAATGATCGCGGCCGCCCTCTCCCTCGCGGCCACCGGCGACGACGCGCCGCTGACGGATGCCGTGCGGTGGGTCGACGTCCTCGAGGCCCACTACACGGCGCCTCACGGAGGCTACTGCTGGACGGCCGATGACGGAGAGACGCTCGTCGTGCGTCCGGATTCGCCGGCGGACGAGGCAGTGCCCAATGCGAACGGGCTGATGGTGAAGAACCTCGCCACCCTCGCCGCGTTCACGGGCGAGGAGCGATACGAACGGATTGCAAGACGGATCCTTCGGGCACACGCGCGCACGGCGGCCGACAACGTCTTCTCTCGCGCCAGCCTCTTCAACGGGCTCGACCAGCTGGAGCGGCTCGCGACGGTCACACCTCATGCCGCGCCGGGGCTCGCCGCCGCGACAACCACGTCCGGGCACCCGGCCGCCATCGTCCTGGAGCGGCCACCGGTCGGCCACCCGGCGGCGACGCTGCTCGCCGAGGGTTCGGCCGTCGTATGCCGCGCCGGGGTCTGTTCGATGCCGTTCAGCGACGCGACGGCGCTGCTCAAGACGCTCTGGGCGCCGGCCTGACGATCAGGGCTGGCGGTCGCTACTGAACGGCGCACCATCGCCGCCGGGGCGATAGTCACGCGATTCGAGCTCGATCGTGCGCGGGTGGGTTCGCGAGCCGCCGGACGGGCCGGGCGTCGGCCGAACCCGCTCGACGCGGATCGCATTGGAGATCGAGCGGAACATCGACCGTCGCACTGCCGGGATGAACAGGACGAGGCCGAGCGTGTCGGTGATGAAGCCGGGCGTGAGCAGAAGCACGCCAGCGATGCCGATCATCATGGCGTGACCGATCGACGCTGCCGGCACACGCTTCGCCCGGATGTCGTCCTGCAGCGCGAGGAGTGCGGCGAGCCCCTGCTGGCGCAGGAGGAACGCGCCGAGCACCGCCGTCGCGATGATGAGCAGGATCGTCGGCAGAACGCCGATCGCCTCGCCGACGACGAGGAACACGGCAATCTCGGCGATCGGCACGGAGATGAGAAGGGCGAACAGGATGAGGCGGATCACGGCTGCAAAATCTCCTTGTCCGGTCCGATATGGGAGCCCGTCGCGCAATGTCAGCGTCACGGCAGCTCCGTCGCCGGTCGGCCATGGACCCGCGCCGCTCGATCCTCTAGGCTGACGAAGATTGACGCGTGGCTCTCGGGCGACCTGTTCGGCGGCGTGTCACGTCTTATCTGTCTGTCCGGTGGGGTCGGTAGCGGCCGGGCGGCCTGCCTGCGGAACGATGCTGGCGCTTCGAGCGCGAGTGTGTTGGAACGGGTGGGGGCGCCCTGATGGCGTTCTCTTCATGCGGCTGGGCAATTCGCGCGGCTGGGCAACGGGGCTGACGGGTTGAACGTGGATGAGTGAATTTTTCGACATCTACAATCTGATCTTCCTCGCTGCTGCGGTGGCGATCTTCCTTCGTCTGCGCAGCGTGCTGGGCAAGCGCACGGGGAACGAGCGTCAGCCCTACGACCCGTACACGGCGCAGCCTGGTCCCGCGAAGCGGGCCGACGGGCGAGACAACGTCGTCTCGCTGCCGCGGCAGCCGACGGCGGAGCGCGCCGGCGGCAGCGCCCCGGTGGATCTCGACGAGCGGCTGGAGGGCGTCGCCAAACGCGGCACCCCGCTCTGGGAGAACCTGCGCAAGGTGGTCGAGTCGGATCCCGCTTTCGAGCCGAAGTCGTTCGTGTCCGGCGCGTCCATGGCCTACGAGATGATCGTGACGGCCTTCGCCGGCGGCGATCGGCAGACGCTCCGCCCGCTCCTCTCGCCCGACGTGTTCGAAGGCTTCGAGGCCGCGATCACGGAGCGCGAGGCGAAGGGCCAGACGATGGCGACGACGCTGATCGGCATCGAGAAGATCGCCATCACCGACGCTGCGCTGAAGGGCGACATTGCCCGCGTGACGGTGCGGATCGACAGCCAGATGATCACCGCGACTTACGACAAGGGCGGCGCGCTGGTGGACGGCGACCCGAACAAGGTCGTCGACGTCGTCGACGTGTGGACGTTCGAGCGCGCCGTCACCGCGCGCGACCCGAACTGGGCGCTCGTCGCGACCGAATCGGCCTGAGCGGCGTCCCGGAGGCGCGCGTGGCGGTGCGGCGGCCCGTCTCGTTCGCCGAGCTGCCCGGCTGGGGGCCGGCTGAGGCGAGCGCGCTGATCGACGGCGTCGTTCGCCACATGGCACCCGAGATCCGCAGCCGGCCACATCAGGCTCCGTGGCTGGCGAGGGTAGCCCGCCTGCTCGGGGTCGACCCGGCCAATGGGCCGGCGGTGCCCGCCCTCGGCGCCGATCCGCTCGTCACCGTCGAGACGCTGTTCGTGCCGCACCTGATCGAGGTGACGGGGTTCCTCACCGGATACTACGAGCCCATCATCGAGGCCTCTCGCGAGCGCGTGCCGCCTTACGAGACGCCGCTCTACCGTCGGCCGCCCGACCTCGTCCGGACGGCACCGCGGCCGGACCTCCCCGGCGACGGCACCTTCGCGCGGCAGCTCCCCGACGGGACGCTGGTCCCGTATGCCGAGAGAGCCGAGATCGCGGCGGGAGTCCTGGACGGGCAGGGGCTCGAGATTGCGTTCGTGGCGGACCCGGTGGACGCCTTCTTCGCTCAGGTTCAGGGGTCTGCGCGGCTGCGGTTCCCCGACGGCAGCGAGGCGCGGATCGGCTACCACGGCAAGACGGGGCACCCCTACACCGCGATCGGGCGGACGATGATCGACCGCGGCATCCTGCCCGAGGGCGGCGCGACGATGCAGACGATCCGCGCCGCGCTCGCCGCCGACCCCGCGATCGTGCCGTCGATCCTCAACTCCAACCGCTCCTACGTGTTCTTCCGCGAGCGGGCGATCGACCCCGGTCTCGGGCCCGTTGCGGCGGCGGGACTGCCGCTGGTGCCGTGGCGGAGCCTCGCCGTCGACCGGGCGCACATCCCGCTCGGGACGCCCGTCTACGTGGAGACGATGGTGCCGCAGCACGGCGCCCACGCCGGCGTGATGATCGCGGAGGATACCGGCACCGCCATCGTGGGGCCGGCGCGCGGCGACGTGTTCTTCGGCTCGGGCGCGGAAGCGGGGGAGATCGCGGGGGAGATGAAGGCGGAGGCGCGGCTGACGGTCTTCCTGCCGCGCGGCTGAGGGGCGGAAGACGTGAAGCGGCGGCTGAAGGCGGAGGAGGCGGCGTTGTGGGAGCGCGTGAAGCGCTCCGTCGCGCCTCTGCGTGCCTCGGCCTCGCCGGCCGCGGTCGAGGCGGCGCGCGAGGCCTCCGATCCGCCTGCATCCCCGCCATCCGCCGCCCCGATCGCGCCCCCCGCCCCGCCGAAGCCGAAGCCGCCGCGGGTGATCAGCGACCTCGACCGGAAGACGCGCCGCATGCTCGCCCGCGGCGGAGCGACGATCGACGGCCGCATCGACCTCCACGGGCTGACGGAGGCGGAGGCGCACGCGGCGCTCGTCCGCTTCATCGCCTACAGCCAGGCGGAGGGGCGCCGCGTCGTGCTCGTCATCACCGGCAAGGGTTCGGGCGGCGAGGGCCGGGGCGTGTTGCGCCGCGCGGTGCCGCACTGGCTCGCAGGTCGCGACCTCGCCCGCCTCATCGTCTCCTTCGGCCCGGCGCACCAGACCCATGGCGGCGACGGTGCGTTGTATGTGCGGCTGAGGGCAAAGGGCTGAGGGCGAGCTGCACGACCGAGGGCTCGGTCGGTCCAGAACGCTGCTGGACGACGATGTGGTGCCGGCTGAGGGGATCGAACCCCCGACCTTCGGTTTACAAAACCGCTGCTCTACCGCTGAGCTAAGCCGGCGTCCATTGCCCGGTCTCGTCCGGTCCAGGACGGAGATGCTCAACCATGGCGCGGACGGCTTGTCCACTTCCCCTGTCGGTTCGGGGGGCGGGCGGCTGCCCCGTCGTCTGCGGGGCTGCCCAGCCGGCGCGAGACGACCGGGGCGCGCCGCACCCGGCAGTAGCCGGGTGCGGCGGCGCGATCAGGCGCGGCGGCCGCGGAAGGCGCGGGCGATGAAGATGAGCAGGCAGGCGCCGATGATGCCGGTGATGAGGTAGGCGATCCAGCCGGCCCCGAGCGACACGTCGAACGCCGCGAGGATGGCGTTCAGCACGATCGCGCCGACGATCCCGAGGACGATGTTCATGAGAAGCCCCATGTCGCTCCGCATCGCCTTCTCGGCGATCCAGCCCGCGAGACCCCCGACGATGATGGCCGTCAGCCACCCGACCCCGTTCACGTCCATTCTTGCGCTCCCTTCAAGCATTGCGTCGCTTCAACGCACGAGGCGGCAACGCGTTCAGCGCCGCGCCGGTCCTGGCATCAGCAGCGAGGCCGCCGCCGCCGCGGCGAGGAGGACCACGACGCCGCTGAGCGCCACGGGCAGCGTCGCCGCCTCCGCGCCGAAGCCGATCGCCGGCGGGCCGACGAGGAAGCCAAAATAGCCGAGGGTCGCAACCGCCGCCATCGCGGCGCCGGGGCGGTGCGGTGAGGCGGCCACGGCAGCCGCGAGGAGAGCCGGGAACATGCAGGAGAGGCCAAGACCGGCGATCGCGAAGCCGGTCGCGGCAGCCACCGTCCCGTCCACCGCGAGCGCTACGGCGAGGCCGACGGCGGCGAGCACGCCGCCATAGCCGACCACCGCACGGCGCCCGAGGGCATGGATGACGCGGTCGCCGGTGAGGCGTCCGACCGTCATTGCCGCGGAGAATGCTGCGAAGGCGATCCCCGCCTCCTGCGCGCCGGCCTCGCGGTAGTCGACGAGGAGGATCGCGCTCCAGTCGGCGACGACGCCCTCGCCGACGAGCGCGGCAAAGGCGATTGCGCCGAGGACGATGACGGACGCCATCGGGAGGTCGCTGTCGCCCTCCTGCGCCTCGTGCGGCGCCTCGCCCTCGCCGCGTCCGATCAGGGACAGCGCCACGAGCCCGGCGATCAGCCCCGCCGCGGCGACGGCGACGATATGGACGGAGAGCGGCACGCCGGCCTCCCCGATCAGGCCGCCCATGATGCCGCCCACCATGCCGCCGAGGCTGAATGCGCCGTGGAAGGTCGCGAAGATCTTCTTGCCGGACGCCCGCTCGACCCCGGCGCCGACGAGGTTCATCGTGACGTCCATCAGCCCGACCGCCGCGCCGTAGAGGAACAGCGCACCGGCGAGGATGCCGAGCGACGGCGCGAACGGGATGAGTGCGAAGGTGATCGGCGTCGCGATTGCCGCGACGACCAGCGGCCGGTGCGGCCCGATCCGGTCCGACAGGCGGCCGGCGAGGAGCATCTGCAGGAGCGCGCCGACCGCGAGCGCCAGCAGCGCGAGGCCGAGCTCGCCCTCCGACGCGCCGAGCCGCGTGCGCAGCTCCGGGATCCGCGGCACGATGTTGGCGAACAGCACGCCGGGCACGAAGAAGATGAGGGTGACGCCGATCCGCGCGCGGCGGACGGCGGCGCGCGGCCGTGCGAGCGGCGCGGGGAGGGCGGCATCGGTCATGGATCGGCTCCGAGGAACGGGGTCGACCTAGGGTTCTTAAACGTTTAAGTCCAGCCCCGTCGGTGGAGGTCGCGACGATGGAAGATCAGCGGCAGCGGGCCCGGCCGGTGGGGTTGAAGGACGTGGCGCGGGCGGTCGGCGTCAGCCACGTCAGCGTCTGGAATGCTCTGAACCGGCCGGGCGAGGTGTCGGACGCGCTGCGGCTGAAGGTGCTCGCCGCCGCGGCAGAGCTCGGTTATCGCGGGCCGCAGGCGGTGGGGCGAGCGCTTCGGACGGGGCGGGCGGGCGCCGTCGGGCTCTATTCGCCGGACCCGCTCGCCTACCTGTTCGAGGATCCCGCCGCGGCCGAGTTCATGGCGGGCTTCGCCGAGGTGCTGCAGGCGCGCGCCTCGGCGCTCCTGGTCCTGCCGTCGGGAGGTGCGGGGCCGACTGCGGCGGAGGCGGCGGCGGTGGACGGCTTCGTCGTCTACTCCGCGCCGCGGGGGGACTCGGTCGCCGGGCGTATCCTTTCGCGTGGGCTGCCGACCGTGTTCGTCGACGCGGACGGGGAGGGGGCGGTCAGGATCGGAATCGACGACCGTGCGGCGGCGGGGCTCGCGGCCGAGCACGTGGTGGCGCTGGGGCATCGAAGGATCGCGGTGCTCGCGCTCGAACCGGCCGTTGGGCACCCGTCCGGGCCGGTCGACGCGGCGACGCTGGAGGCGGGGCCGTTCGATGTGACCCGCCATCGCTGGCTCGGCGTCCGCGACGTCCTCGACAAGGCGGGGCTCGTGCCGGCGGGGATGGCGAGCGTCCTCAGCAACTCCGAGGCGGAGGCGCGGGAGGAGGCCGTGCGGCTCCTGTCGGCGCGGCCGCGGCCGACGGCGATCCTCGCGATGAGCGACCGCCTCGCCATCGGCGCGGCGCAGGCGGCGGCCGGCCTGGGGCTCTCCGTTCCCGCCGACGTCTCGGTGACCGGCTTCGACGACATTGCCGCCGCCGCGTTCGCCGTGCCCGGCGGGCTGACCACCGTGCGCCAGCCGCTGCGCGACAAGGGTGCCCGGGCGGGCGCTGCGCTGCTCGACGAGGACGGCGCGCCGCGCACCGCGGGCCCTGCCCGCATCGTCCTCCCCGCGACGCTGGTCGTCCGCGGGTCGACGGCGCCGCCGACCGGCTAGGCGAGGCGCCAGACGGTGGTGCGCTTCACCTCCGCGTCCTCCAGCGCGAGGGGGACGGGGACGGCGTAGGTGACGACGGGCTCCAGCGCGTCGGCAGGGAGGTAGCTGCGCCGGGGATCGCCGACGAGGACGTCCGCCCCCCCCGCCCTGGCGCGGCGGATGAAGGCGAGCGTGCGCGTCGCGAGCGGCTTCTCGTAGAAGAGGTCGCCGACGAGGACGACATCGGCCTCCGCGGCGCCCTCCAGCCGGTCGCGCCCGTCGAGCGCGATCGTGACGCCGTTCGCCGCGGCGTTGAGGGAGATCGCGGCGAGGGCGAAGGCGTCGATCTCGTTCGCCGTCACCCTGCCGCCCGCCATCGCCGCCGCGATCCCCGCGATGCCGCCGCCGGCGCCGAGGTCGAGCACCCGGCGCCCGCGGACGAGCGCCGGCGTGTCGAGGAGGTAGCGGGCGAGCGCCTGCCCGCCGGCCCACGCGAACGCCCAGTAGGGCGGCGGCAGCCCGGTCTCGGCGAGCTCCTCCTCCGTCTTGTGCCAGAGGTCGAGCGCCTCGTCGGCGAGGTGGAGGCGGATCTCGGGGACGTGGCTCGGGGCGGTGAGGAGCGTGTTCTCGCGGATGAAGGCGGCGCGGTCCACCTCAGCGCCCGCCGGCGAGGTCGAGCACGACGGCCCACTCCTCGTCCGTCACGGGCTGCACGGAGAGCCGCATCGACTTCACGAGCGCCATCGCGCCGAGCTTCGGGTGCGCCTTGACCTCGGCGAGCGTGACCGGCCGGGCGAGCGGCTTCACGGCCCGGATGTCGACGCACTCCCAGGTGCCGGTCTCGTCGGTCGTATCCGGGTGGATCGTCTTCACCACCTCGACGATGCCGACGATCCGCTTCTCGTCCACCGAGTGGTAGAAGAAGCCCCGCTCTCCGCGCTTCATCTCGCGCATGAAGTTCCGGGCCTGGTAGTTGCGGACGCCCGTCCACTCCGTGCCGGATTTGCCGGCCTTCACCTGGTCGTCCCAGCTCCAGGTGCCGGGCTCGGACTTGAACAGCCAGTGTGCCATCGCTCTCCCCGTTTGCCCGTCCCGTTTAGCAAGCGGTGCGATCGGCGCCGAGATGGGGAGCTGACGCGCCTGCTGCCCTGCCGCCGTGCAATTGCCCAACGCTTGTGCAGTTTGCGTGACCATCCGTGGTGCAACCGCCGCCCATGGAGTTGGCACGGCTTTTGTACCGCCCGGCGCGCGGGACTGACGCCGATGTCCGGGAGCCGGTCGCCGCCTGGGATGACGCATGAAGCTGGTGATGGGGATCATCAAGCCCTTCAAGCTCGACGAGGTGCGCGAGGCGCTCTCGGCGGTGGGGGCGAGCGGCCTGACGGTGACGGAGGTGCGCGGCTACGGCCGGCAGCGCGGGCACACGGAGGTCTATCGCGGCGCCGAATACACGGTGAGCTTCGTGCCGAAGCTGCGCGTGGAGGTGGCCGTGCCGGCCGAGCTGGAGCGGCCGGTGGTGGACGCCATCGCCGCCGCGGCGAAGACCGGCGAGATCGGCGACGGCAAGATCTTCGTGACGACCCTTGACCAGGTCGTGCGGATCCGCACCGGCGAGATGGACGGGGAAGCGCTCTGATGATCGCACGCCCGATCCTCGCCGGCTCGCTCGGTGCCGGCGTCGCCGCGCTGGCCGCAACGGCCGCAGCGGCGCAGGAGACCGTGGAGGCCGTCGTCGCCGAGGTCGCTGCCGGCCCTGCGCTCGACACCGGCGACACCGCCTGGATGCTGGTCTCGACCGCGCTCGTCCTGATGATGACGCTGCCCGGCCTCGCCCTCTTCTACGGCGGCATGGTGCGCCGCAAGAACGTGCTCGACGTCGTCATGCAGTCGTTCGCGATCTGCTGCGTCGTGACGATCCTCTGGATGCTGTTCGGCTACTCGCTCGCCTTTACCGATGGCGGCGCGTTCCAGAGCTTCATCGGCGGGACCGAGAAGTTCTTCATGGCCGGCGTCTCCGCGGAGACGGTGAACGCCCTCGCGCCGACGATCCCCGAGACCGTGTTCGTCATGTTCCAGATGACGTTCGCGATCATCACACCCGCCCTCATCACCGGCGCGTTCGCCGAGCGGATGAAGTTCTCCGGCATGCTCCTCTTCACGGTGCTGTGGATCCTCGTCGTCTACTGCCCGGTGGCGCACTGGGTGTGGGGCGGCGGCTTCCTCGGCTCCATGGGCGTCCTCGACTTCGCGGGCGGCACGGTGGTGCACATCAACGCCGGCGTCGCGGGCCTCGTCTGCGCGCTGTTCATCGGCCGGCGCATCGGCTTCGGCGAGGTGAACATGGCGCCGCACAACCTCGTGCTCACCTTCATCGGCGCCTCGCTCCTCTGGGTCGGATGGTTCGGCTTCAACGCGGGCTCGGCCGTCGCCGCCAACGCGCTTGCCGGGGCGGCGATGCTGAACACCCAGGTCGCCACCGCGGGCGCCGCGCTCGCCTGGATGCTGTGCGAGTGGTTCGTCATCAAGAAGCCGTCCGTCCTCGGCATCCTGTCGGGCGCGGTCGGCGGCCTCGTCGCGATCACCCCGGCGGCGGGCTTCGTGAACCCGATGGGCGCGCTGTGGATCGGCCTCCTCGCCGGGCTCGGCTGCTACCTGATGACGGTGCACGTGAAGCGCGCGCTCGGCTACGACGACTCGCTCGACGTCTTCGGCGTCCACGCGACGGGCGGCATCATCGGCGCGATCCTGACCGGCGTCTTCGCCGACCCGGCCGTGAACGCCCTCGCCGAGGGGGCGAGCGTCGTCGCCCAGGTGCAGGGCGTCGTCGTCACGGTCGTCTACACGGCGGTCGCGACGCTCGTCCTCCTCGTGATCGTCCGCATCCTGACCGGGGTGCGCGTGCCCGAGGCCGTGGAGCAGGAGGGCCTCGACGTGGCCCTCCACGGCGAGGGCGTACCGACCTGACATCAACCGGCGGACGGCTCCGGCCGCCCGCCCCGCTCCGGCTGCGCGGAGCCAAAGAGAGCTCGAGGAAAAGGGTTGAGCGAATGAAAATCGTGATGGCGATCATCAAGCCGTTCAAGCTGGACGAGGTGCGCGAGGCGCTCTCGGCCATCGGCGTGGCCGGCCTGACGGTGACCGAGGTGAAAGGCTACGGCCGGCAGAAGGGCCACACCGAAGTGTACCGCGGCACCGAATACGCGGTCAGCTTCCTGCCGAAGCTGAAGATCGAGGTGGCGGTGGGCAACGAGTACGTCGCCCGCGTCGTCGAGGCGATCCAGCAGAGCGCCAAGACCGGCCAGATCGGCGACGGAAAGATCTTCGTCTACTCGCTCGACAGCGTGGTGCGCGTGCGCACCGGCGAGGTCGACGCGGAAGCCCTTTGACCTCCTCCCCTGAAGCGGACAGCATGATGAAGAGCCAACTCTTTCGGAACCTTGCGGGCGCGGGACTGGCGCTTGCGCTGATGGTCGCGGGCGCCGCGTCCGTCTCGGCCCAGGACACGACCGCCCCGGCGCCCGAGACAACGGCGCCGGCGGTGACCACGCCGGCTCCGGCGACCCCTGCCGTCGAGACGCCGGCCCCCGCCGCCGAAACGGTCGCGCCCGCCGTGGAAGCTCCGGCTGCGGCAGACGCCACCGCGCCGGCTGCGGAGGCGACGCCGGACGAAGCGGCCCCCGCCGAGTCGGCGCCCGACCCGACGCCCTACGTCCTCAACACGCTCCTCTTCCTCATCGCCGGCTTCCTGGTCATGTTCATGTCCGCCGGGTTCGCGATGCTGGAGGCGGGCCTCGTCCGCTCCAAGAACGCGGCGATGCAGTGCCTGAAGAACATCGCGATCTACTCGATCGCGGGCATCATGTTCTGGCTGCTCGGCTACAACCTCATGTACCTCGACGTGAACGTCGACGGCTCGCAGTTCTCCGGCTACTTCGGCACCTTCTCCGTCAAGGTGTTCCCGGATACGGCGGCCGATACCGGTGACTACTCGGCGTACTCCGACTGGTTCTTCCAGATGGTGTTCTGCGCGACCACGGCGTCCATCGTCTCCGGCACTATCGCGGAGCGGATGCGTCTGTGGCCGTTCCTCATCTTCACGGTGTTCCTCACCGGCATCCTCTATCCGGTCATCGGGTCGTGGGAGTGGGGCACGGGCTGGCTCGACCAGATGGGCTTCTCCGACTTCGCCGGCTCCACGCTCGTCCACTCGGTCGGCGGCTGGGCGGCGCTCGCGGGGGCCATCGTGGTCGGCGCGCGGGCGGGCAAGTATGGCCCGGGCGGCGTCATCCACCCGATGCCGGGCTCGTCGATCCCGCTCGCGACACTCGGCACCTTCATCCTCTGGCTCGGCTGGTTCGGCTTCAACGGCGGCTCGCAGCTCGCGCTTGCAGGGCTCGAGAACGCGTCGTCCGTGGCGAAGATCTTCGTCAACACCAACATCGCCGCCGCCGCCGGCGTGATCGTCGTCGTCGTCCTGATGCAGATCCTTTACCGCAAGGTCGACGTCACGATGGCGCTGAACGGCGCGCTCGCAGGCCTCGTCTCCATCACCGCCGAGCCGCTGGCGCCGTCGGTCACGGAGGCGGCGCTGATCGGCGGCGTCGGCGGCGTGATCGTCGTCGTGTTTGTCCCGCTCCTCGACAAGCTCAGGATCGACGACGTCGTGGGCGCCATTCCTGTCCACCTCGTCGCCGGCATCTGGGGCACGATGATCGTCCCGCTCAGCAACGACGGCGCGACCTACTACGTGCAGTTCATCGGCGTCGCGGCCGCGGGCGGCCTCGCGTTCTTCTCGAGCCTTGTGGTCTGGCTCATCCTCGCCGCGGTCACCGGGCTTCGTGCCACGCCCGAAGAGGAAGCGATCGGCCTCGACTCCTCCGAGGTCGGTGTCCTCGCCTACCCCGAGTTCTCCGGCCAGCGCGTCTGACCGGAGCGCGTTCCTCCCCAACTGACGAGGCCCGGGTTCGCCCGGGCCTTTCTTTTTTTGGCGCGATCGGCCGACCTCCGCTGCCGCGCCGGAGCAGCTGCCGGCACGGGGGGGGCCGCCCAACCCGCTCGCGGTCGTTTCGTGATGGCCAGGCGGGAGCACGCTGCGAGGGTCTTGGCCGATGCGCCGGCGCGAGGCTATCGTGCCGGTGACGCGCCGACGTACCCGACCGAGGAGACCGTTGACGATGGACCACCACAGCGAGTTTCACCGCGCGGCGGCGGCTCCGGCCGGCTTGTGGCAGCGCAAGGGCGGCGTGCCGCTGAAAGACCCGAGCGGCCGGCCCAGCAAGCGCGCCCGGGCCCTGCTCACCGCGCCGAAGCCTCCGAAGAAACGCGCCCTCGGGGTGATGTGGCGCCGCGGCCGGAAGTCGGGCGACGTGCCGGTCCTGCATCCGGTGGACAAGTGGGACCGCATGATCTGGGTGCGCCCCGACACAGTCGCGGCGTCGACCGAGGGGAAGAAGGGCCGGCGGCGGCGCGTGACGCTCGCCGGGCGCAACCTCGTCGTGGAGCCGGTGAAGGCGGCGTGGATCTCGAGCCGGCACGGCGCCGAGGAGGCGCACCGCTTCGGCCATGCGTGGACGCTGTTCCGCGTGGAGCTGGAGGCGGCGCCGAACTCATGGCACCGGACACCGGCCTCGCCCGACGGCCGCGCCGGGCAGCTCACCCGCCGCCCGCCGGTCCGCCGCAAGGTGGTAACGCCGACCCTGGACTGACGGGCGCCGTTCAGGCCTCGCCGTCGTCGGCGGCCGCGGGCACGCCGGCCTCGTTCGTCGCATCAGGCGCCGCCTCCGCGTCTCCCTCGCCCTCCTCGCCGTAGCCGAGGAGGTGGAGGGGCTTGGCGGCGATGCCCTGCGTCATCGCCCAGTGGCAGAGCGCCTCCTCCTGCCCGTGCGTCACCCAGACCGCCGAGGCGCCCGTCTCCACGATCGTGGTGCAGAGGTCTTCCCAGTCGGAATGGTCGGAGATGACCATCGGCAGCTCAACCCCGCGCTGCCGCGCCCGCTGGCGGACCCGCATCCAGCCCGACGCAAAGGCCGTCACCGCGTCGCCGAAGCGCTGCGACCAGCGGTCCCCGAGCGAGCCGGGCGGGCAGAGGATCACCTCGCCGGCGAGCGCCTTGCGGTCCATGCCCTTCACCGGAAGGAGGGGGCCGAGGTCGACGCCGTCCGATGCGTACCAGTCGGTCAGCCGCTGCAGCGCGCCGTGGAGGTAAATCGGCTTGTCGTAGCCGGCGGCGCGCAGGAGAGCCATCACGCGCTGCGCCTTGCCAAGGGCATAGGCGCCGACGAGGTGCGGCCGGTCGGGGAAGAGCGCCAGCGACTCGAGGAGCTTCTCCACCTCCGCCGCGGCGTCGGGGTGGCGGAAGACCGGCAGCGCGAACGTCGCCTCCGTCACGAAGAGGTCGCAGGGCACGAGCTCGAACGGCGCGGCCGTCGGATCCGCTTGCCGCTTGTAGTCGCCGGAGACGACGGCGCGGCAGCCTGGCACCTCGATCGCCACCTGCGCCGAGCCGCGCACATGTCCGGCGGGGTGCAGCGACAGGCGCACGCCGCCGACCGTGAGCGGCTCGCCGTACGCTGCCGGCTGTCGCGCGTCGGTGAAGGCCTCGCCGTAGCGCACGGCCATGATGTCGAGCGTCTGAGGCGTGGCCAGCACCGCGCCGTGGCCGGAGCGGGCGTGGTCGGCGTGGCCGTGGGTGATGACGGCGCGCGGCACCGGGCGGATCGGGTCGATGTGGAAGCCCCCCGGCGGGCAAAAGAGGCCCTCGGGGGTGAGGCTGAGGAGGGGTTCGGCGGCCATGGCGACAACATAGGGCCGCCGCGGGCGCGCGAAACGGTTGCCATCGTCGCGATGGCGTTGTTGTAAGCAATGAACAACATGGAGGGACAGGCGTGGTTCAGGGCGTGGAGATCACCGGCGCGATGGCGCCGCGGTACGACGAGGTTCTGACGGACGAGGCGCTCGCCTTCCTCGCCGCGCTGCACCGCCGGTTCGACGCGCGCCGCCGGGAGCTCCTCGCCGCTCGCGCCGAGCGCCAGAAGGCGTTCGATGCCGGTGCCCTGCCGGGCTTCCTGCCGGAGACGGCCGCGATCCGCGAGGGCGACTGGACGGTGGCGCCGATCCCGGCCGACCTTCAGGACCGCCGCGTCGAGATCACCGGCCCCGTCGATCGCAAGATGATCATCAACGCGCTGAACTGCGGCGCGAAGGTCTTCATGGCCGACTTCGAGGACGCCTCGTCCCCCACCTGGTCCAACATGATGGACGGTCAGGTGAACATGAAGGACCGCTGGAACGGCTCGATCGACTTCACCGACGAGCGGGGCAAGGATTACAAGATCTCCGACACGCCGGCCGTCCTCCTGATCCGCCCGCGTGGCTGGCACCTGCCGGAGGAGCACATCCGCGTCGACGGCGAGCCGATGGCGGGCGCGCTCGTCGACTTCGGTCTCTATTTCTTCCACAACGCGAAGGCGCAGATCGCGGCCGGCACCGGGCCGTACTTCTATCTGCCGAAGATGGAGAGCCACAAGGAAGCCGCGCTCTGGGACGACGTGTTCCGCTGGGCGCAGGGCGAGCTCGGCATCCCCGTCGGCACGATCAAGGCGACCGTCCTCATCGAGACGCTGCCTGCGGCGTTCGAGATGGACGAGATCCTGCACGCGCTGCGCGAGCACATCGTCGGCCTCAACTGCGGCCGGTGGGATTACATCTTCTCCTTCATCAAGACGCTGCAGGCGAAGCCCGAGTTCGTGCTCCCCGACCGGTCGCAGGTCGTCATGGGGAAGGCGTTCCTGCGCAACTACTCGCTCCTCCTCATCAAGACCTGCCACCGCCGCGGCGCCTTCGCGATGGGCGGCATGGCGGCGCAGATCCCGAACCGGCGCGACGAGGCGGCCAACGCCGCGGCGCTGGAGAAGGTCCGCGCCGACAAGGAGCGCGAGGCGCGCGACGGGCACGACGGCACCTGGGTCGCGCACCCGGACCTCGTGCCGGTCGCGATGGAGGTGTTCGACCGCATCATGCCGGAGCCGAACCAGCTCGGCCGTCTGCGCGAGGACGTCACCGTCACCGAGGCCGACCTCCTCGAGGTGCACGAGGGCGAGAAGACCGAAGCCGGCATGCGCGACTGCATCAAGGTCGGCGTCCAGTACATCGAGGCGTGGCTGCGCGGGCGCGGGGCGGTGCCGCTCTACAACCTGATGGAGGACGCCGCGACGGCCGAGATCAGCCGCTCGCAGCTCTGGCAGTGGGTGAAGTACGGCGCGACGCTGTCGGACGGCCAGACGGTGACGCCCGAGCTCTTCGAGCGCTGCCTCAAGGAGGAGATGGCGAAGGTCCGCGAGGAGGTCGGCGCCGAGGTGTACGACGCCGGCCGCTTCCCGGAGGCGATCGCGCTCTTCCGCGATCTCTCCACGGCGCCGACGCTCGCCTCGTTCCTCACTCTGCCGGCGTACCCGCTCCTCGAGGAGCAGAAGCAGGCGGCCTGAGCCGCCAGCCTGCCGGAAGAGGCCGCCTCAGTTGGCGGCCTCAGCCTTGAGCGCCTCGACCTCGTCGGCCGACATCTGGCCAACGGTCGTCACCTCGCCGTCCTGAATGCGCCATAGCCGGAACGGGCCGGTGATGTCGCCGAAGTCGTCGAAGTGGACGGGGCCGATGACGCCCTCGTACCGGATCGGCTTGCCTTCCTCGATGAGGGCGAGCGCCTTCCTGAACTCCTCAGGCCCAGCGTAGATCGGCTCGCCCTCGGGGTCCACCACCTCGCGGATCGCGTCGCGGATTGCCTCCGCCTTCGGCTCGCCGGCCTTGGCGATCGCGAGCGCCACGATCGCGCCTGCGTCATAGGAGCGGTCTGCCGCCGGTGCGGACGGGTCGATGCCGCCGGAGACCGCGCCGTAGTTCTCGTAGAAATACTTCGTCGAGGCCGTCTCGGTGGTGCCGGACGAGGTGCCGTACGCCTCGTTCAGGAACTGCGGGCCGACGGCGGTGATGAAGTCGGCCGAGTTCATGCCGTCGTTGAGGAGGAACTTCTGCGGCCCACCCGCGGAGATCCATGCGCGGGCGATCGTGGCGCCGTCGACCGGGTAGGAGACGAGGTAGAGCGCTTCCGGGTCGCCCTCCAGCGCCGTCGTCACCTCGGCCTGGTAGGAGGGCTGCTGCGGGTTGTAGGGCGTGACGGAGGTGATCTCACCGCCGAGCGCCTCGTAGCTCTTGGTGAACTCGCGCACCATGTTCACGCCGAAGTCGTTGTTGACGTGGATGATCGCGAGCTTCGTCAGGCCTTGGTCCATCGCGTACTTCGCCGCCGCCGTCCCCTGCAGCGCGTCGGAGGTGATGGTGCGGAAGAAGTAGCCGCCTGTCTTCCCCTCCTCGGCCATGCGAGTTAGCGTCGGCGACGAGGAAGCGGGCGAGACCTGCACCACGCCGGCCGGCGCGGTGACGGAGGTCAGCACCGGGATCGACACCGACGATATGATCCCGCCGATCACCACCGGCACGCCCTTCACGTTGACGAGCTGGTTCGCCTGGTCGACCGCGACGGTGCCCTGGCTCTGGCTGTCGCGCGTGTCGGTGACGAGATTGCAGCCGGCCGCGCCGCCCGCCTCGTTCATGTCGCGGAAGGCCATCTCGACCGACTTCGCGCCGGCCTGCCCGTAGGCGCCCGCGGGCCCGGTGAGCTCCATCACGACGCCCACCTCGACCGTGCAGTCCTGCGCGAGCGCGGTCCCGCAAATCAGCCCCGCCGCCAGCGCGCCGGCGATCCACCTAGTCGTCATTGCAATCCCCCTCGTTGGCCGGCTCGGCCGGCGGTTGCGCCGGCGCGGCGCCGGCGAGCCACGTTTCCTGGAGGGCGAGCCATCGCGGCGCGCCCCCGTCGTCCACGAACACCGCGAGCGAGCGGCGGGCGGTTGGCTCGCTGCCGCGCCCGTCTTGCCGCTCGACGTAGCGGACCACAGCGACGCCCGGCGCCGCCTCCACCGCCCCCTCGATGTCGACGGCGATGCGGAACCCCTCTGGCACCATCCCGACCAGCGAGGCGAGCATGGCGCGAAGCCCTGCCACGTCCTGCGACTTGCCGTCCGGCCCGGTGCGGACGAAGGCGGGGTGGAAGCGCGTCATGATGGCGTCGAGGTCGTCGGTCGCCCCGCCGGTGAAGAGCGGCACGAACACGTCGTGCAGCCCCTCCACCTCGGCGACCGCGCGGGCGGCGAAGTCGCTCATGCGGCGGCTCCCGTGTTGAGGTTGTACTTCATGATGGAGCCATGGCGACCCGTGCGGTCCCGCTCCAAAGCGTAGACGTCGCCGTCGAGCGGCCGGAGTGCGGCCGACGCCGCCTCCACCCGCGCGAGCTGGTCCGGCGTGAGCCTCAGCGCGCCGAGCGCGACGTTCTCGCCGAGGTGCGCCCGGTTGCGCGCCCCGACGATGACGGCCGCGACGTGCGCCCGCTCGAGCACGGCCCGGCTCGCGACGGTCGCGATGTCGCTCCCCGCCTCGTCCGCCACGGCCCGCACGGCGGCGAGCAACGCCTGGAAGGCGCCCCACCCGCCGCAATCGTCGATGATGAGCTTGTACTTCGTGAGGCTGCGGTTCTCGAGCGGCTCCCGGGGCTCCGGCGCGCCGAGCCAGCGGTCGGACAGGAAGCCTCCGGCGACGGTGCCATAGGCGAGGAAGGCGAAGCCGTGCCGGGCGGCGGCGTCCGCCATCGCGCCGGCCGGCCGGCGGTCGAGGAGCGAGTACTGGAGCTGGATCGTGGCGAGCGGGATGCCGGCGGCCACGATGGCGTCGACGTGCGCGGTGTCGAAGTTGGTGACGCCGAGGAGCTCGATCTTGCCGCCGCGGCGGAGCTCGTCGAGCCAGCCCATCGCCTCCACCGCGCCGGGAACGGCGGTGTCCCACCAGTGGAATTGCACGAGGTCGAGCCGCTCCGTGCCGAGCCGGCGAAGGGAGGTGTCGATCTGGCGGGTGAGGTCGTCGCGCCGGAGCGTCGGCAGCGCGGCGAGGTCCGGGACGCACTTGGTGTGGAACCGCAGCGCGGCGGCGGCCTCCGCGCCGCGGCGGTCGGCGTAGGCGCGGCGGAATCGCCCGTAGAGCTCCTCGACGCCGGTGTAGATGTCGGCGCAGTCGAAGGTGGTGATGCCGGCGTCTGCGGCGGCGAGGAGGTCCTCCAGCGCCGCATCGCGGTCGATCGCGCCGTGGCCGCCGGCGAGCTGCCAGCCGCCGCGGATGACGCGCGAGATGGTGTAGTCGGGAGCGAGCGTGGCGCGGTCCATCACGGCGCTCCCTCGCTGCGGGAGGAGAGCGGCACGACGGTCGTCTCCGCGTGGCTGAAGCGTCGGCGGCCGGTGCGGGTGATCCTGAGACGCGAAGGGCAGTTCGGGTCCGGGCAGGCGACCTCGGCGTCGGTCGACATCCAGTCGTTCGCGTCGGTGACGCGCTGCTTCGCCGGGAGGAGCGGCAGGACGGCGGCGAGGGAATAGATCGACATTCCCTGGCCCGGCGGAAGCCGCAGCATTTCGCCCTCCAGCGTGAAGTGGTCGCCGGGCGCCGCGCCGCAGAGGAGCCGCGCGCCCGGCGGGGCGACGACCTCGACGCGGAGGTCCCAGAGCTCGAAGGTGTCGTCGGCGGCGGTCATAGGGTCTCCCGAACGAGGGCGAAGGCGCGGCCGATGGCGTCGCCGAGCGCGTCCGCCGCCGCCGCCGCGTCGCCGGCCTCGACGGCCGCGATGATGCGGTGGTGGTGCTCCGTCGCCGCCGGCGAGGGGCGCCGTTCGAAGAGGGCCGCGGCGCGGCGAATTACCGGGCCCGACTGAGTCCAGAGGCTTTCCACGATGGGGAGGAGGATCTCTGATCCCGCCGCGCGGTAGACCGCAAAATGGAAGGCGCGGTTGAGGTCGGCGGTCGCCGCGGAAGCATCAATCGCCGGCGGGGCGAGGTCGTCGTAAAGCGCCGTCAGCCGGCGGAGTTCGGCGATGTCCGCCGCGCCGAGGCGGGGGAGGGCGCGGGCGAGGAGGCCGCCCTCGATCAGCCGGCGCGAGGCCTCGAGATCGTCGAGCCGGGCGCGCGTGATCGGCGGCACGCGGGCGGTGCGCCCCGCCGTCAGCTCCAGGGCGCCCTCGGTCGCGAGCCGGGCGAGTGCCTCGCGGACGGGCATGGTCGACACCGAGAGCCGCCCGGCGAGGTCGCGGATCCGGAGCACCTGCCCCGCATCGATGGCGCCGGCGATCAGCGAGCGGCGAAGCTCCTCGTAGACGCTGTCTGTCACCGTCGGCCGCGCGACCGGGGCGAGGCTTGCAAGGCCGGGTGCCCGAGCGGCGGCCGGCCTCGCGCCGGTGTCCCGCTCGTCCGTTTCGGCTGTGGCAGCGGCTCGGCCCATCGCACCCTGCGCAAGGTGTGGAAAGCGTCTTTCCACGGCGGGGCACATCCTATAGCCTGTGATCACAAATCACAACGAGGTTCCTTTGGCCGCATCCGACCTCTTGGCTGCCGACGCGCTGCAGCGGCGCTTCGGCGGGCTCGTGGCAGTCGGCGGGGTTTCGCTCGCCGTGGCGCCGGGCGAGATGGTCGGCCTTGTGGGCCCCAACGGGGCGGGCAAGACGACGCTCTTCAACCTGCTCGCCGGCAGCGTTCGCCCGGACGGCGGCCGCATCACCCTCGCCGGAGAGGACGTGACGCACCGCGGGCCGGAGGCGCGGTTCGCCCTCGGCTGCGGCCGGACCTTCCAGATCCCACGCCCGTTCGCCGGCATGAGCGTCCTCGACAACGTCCTCGCCGGCGCCCGCTCGCCGCGCGGGGAGTGGCTGTTCGCGAACTTTCTCACCCCGGGCGCCGTCCGCCGCGAGGAGCGGGGCTTGCGCCGGCGCGCGGAAGAACTCCTCGCGTTCGTGACGCTCGACCGGCTCGCCGGCGAGCCGGCGGCGGTGCTGTCGGGCGGGCAGCGCAAGCTCCTCGAGCTCGCCCGCATTCTTATGGGCGAGCCGCGGCTCCTCCTCCTCGACGAGCCCGCCGCCGGCGTCGCCCCCGCGCTGGTCGACACGATCGCGGACCGCATCCGGGCCATCAACGGCACCGGCGTCGCCGTCCTCCTCATCGAGCACAACATCGAGCTCGTCCGGGCGCTCTGTCCGCGAACGGTGGTGATGGCGGACGGCCGCGTCCTCGCCGATGGCGCGACCGACGCGGTGCTGTCGCGGGCGGACGTCGTCGAGGCCTATCTCGGCGAGGCGGCGTGACCCTCGCCGCCGACAACCTCGTCGCCGGCTACGCCCGCGACCTTCCCGTCGTGAAGGGCGTCAGCCTCGCGGTGGAGGCAGGCGAATTCGTTGGCATCTTCGGGCCGAACGGGGCGGGAAAGTCGACCTTCGTGAAGGCTCTGGCGGGCGTCGTGCCGACCTTCGCCGGCGAGGCGCGGCTGGGTGAGGCGCGGCTGACGGGTCGCAAGCCGCACGAGATCCTCGCCCTCGGCATGGCGTTCGTGCCGCAGACGGAGAACGTGTTCGCGACGCTCACCATCCGCGAGAATCTCCTCATCGCGGCCGAGATCCTGCCTCGCCCCGAGCGTGTCGCAGCCATCGACCGGGTGCTCGCGCTGTTCCCCGACCTTACCCGTGAGCCACGGCGGCCGGCGGGGAGCCTGTCGGGCGGCCAGCGGCAGATGCTGGCGGCAGCGCGGGCGCTCCTCGTCTCGCCATCCGTGCTGATCCTCGACGAGCCGTCCGCCGGCCTTTCGCCTAAGCTCGCGGCGGGCGTGTTCGAGACGCTCGCCCGCATCAATGAGACAGGCGTGACGGTGGTGCTCGTCGAGCAGAATGTTCGCGGCGCGCTCCGTGTCGTCCGCCGCGCGGTGGTGTTTGTCGACGGCCGGATCCGCCGCGACGCGCCCGCCGACGCGCTGCCGGCCGCCGACCTCGGCCATCTCTTCCTCGGGGCAGCCGCATGAGGAGGATGGCGTGAGCCCGCAGATCCTCGTCGACGGACTCGTCGCGGGCTCGATGATCGGCCTCGGCGCGATCGGCCTCACGCTCGCCTACTCGATCCTGCGTTTTCCGAACTTTGCGCACGGCGAGCTCGTCGCCTGGGGCGCATACCTCGCGCTGACCTTGGCGGGCGCGCTCGGCTTCCTTGTCGGCGGCGCGGCACTCCCGCCGTTCTCCGTCGGCCCGGCGCTGCTCCTCGCCGTCGTTCCCGCCATGGCGCTCGCGGCGGCTCTCGCGCTCGGGCTCGATGCGGTGCTCTTCCGCCCGCTCCGGCGACGGGGCGCTGCGATGATCATCATTGTGATGGCGAGCTTCGGCGCCTCCATGGCGCTCCGCGCGCTGCTCGAGTTCCTCTACACCGGCGCCCCGGCGTACTACTCGCGCGAGCTTCAGATCGCCGCCCGCTATGGCCCGGTCCGCATCACGCCCGACCAGATCGCGGCGCTCGCCCTTACCGCGGCGCTCGTGGTCGCCGTCCACCTCTTCGTGACGCGCACCGCGGCGGGGCGGGCTATGCGGGCGGTCCGCGAGAACCCGGCGCTCGCCGGCCTCGTCGGCGTCGACGTCGACCGGACGGTGCGGCTCGTCTGGGTGCTGGCGGCGGCGCTCGCCACGGCATCCGGCATCGTCGCCGGCGTCCTCGTCCAGATCCGCCCCACGATGGGCTTCGACCTCCTCCTGCCTCTCTTCGCCGCCGCGATCCTCGGCGGCGTCGGGTCTATCCCCGGCGCGGTGATCGGCGGCCTCATCGTGGGCGTCGGCGAGGCGGCGACCGTGGCGCTCGTCGGCGCGGAGTGGCGGGCGGCGGTCGCGTTCGTCCTCCTCGCGGCGATCCTCCTCGTGAAGCCGACCGGCCTCTTCGGGCGAGCGGCATGATCGAGCTCCTCGCCTACGGCATGTTCTTCCTGACGGTGGCGCTCACCTACGCGCTCATCACGCTGGGCCTGAACGTCCAGTGGGGCCTCACGGGCCTCTTCAATGTCGGCGTCGCGGCGTTCGTCGCGGTCGGCGCCTACACGTCGGCGATCCTGACGACGCCGCCCGTGGAGGGCCGGCTCGGCGGCTTCGGCCTGCCGGTCCCGGTCGGCTGGCTCGCCGCAGCGGTCACGAGTGCGCTCCTCGCCGCCGCCGTCGCGAAGCTCACGCTGCGCCTCCGGGCGGACTACCTCGCGATCACCACGTTCGGCGTCGCGGTGCTCGTCCAGGCCGCCTCCCTCAACCTCGAGGGCGTCACCGGCGGCGCGTTCGGCATCACCTTCATCCCCCGGCCCTTCGCGAGCCTTGCCTCCGACCCGGTCCTCTTCGGCGCGCTGAACCTCCTCGTCGTCGCGGGCGCCGTCGTTGCCGTCGCGGCGGCGCTGGAACTCCTCGCCCGGTCGCCCTGGGGGCGCGCGCTCCGCGCGGTGCGCGAGGACGAGATGGCGGCGCAGGCGCTGGGCAAGTCGCCGTCAAAGCTCCGGCTTGAGGCGTTCACCGTCGGCGGCGCGGTCATGGGGATCGCGGGGGCTGCGCAGGCGCACTTCGTCGGCTTCATCGCGCCGGAAAACTTCCTGCCGATGCTGACCTTCCAGGTCTGGGCGATGCTGATCGTCGGCGGCTCCGGCAATACCCTCGGAGCCGTCGCCGGCGCCGTGCTCGTCTGGGCAATCTGGGCGGCGACGGCGGCCGCCATCTCCGCCTTCGTGCCGCCGGAGCATCAGGCGCGGGCGGCGGCGCTGCAGATCGTCATGATCGGCACTCTCCTCGCGGCGGTCCTCCTCTGGCGCCCCGCCGGCCTCTTCCCCGAACGGACCCGCCCATGGAAACGACGCGACTCGCCGGCGACCTCACGATCAGCCGCATCCTGACCGGCCTCTGGCAGGTCGCCGATCAGGAGCGCACCGCGCCGCTCGACACCGGGGAGGCCGCCCGTCACCTCGCCGACTACGCCCGCGCGGGCTTCACCACCTTCGACATGGCGGACCATTACGGGTCGGCCGAGCTGATCGCGGGTCGCGTCCTCGCCACCGTCACGCCGCGCCCGCTCGCCTTCACCAAGTGGTGCCCCGAGCCCGGGCCGATGACGGCCGAGGTGGTGCGCGCGGGGGTGGAAGAACGCTGCCGCCGGCTCGGGGTCGACACGGTCGACCTCCTGCAGCTCCACTGGTGGACGTTCGAGCACCCGGCGTGGCTCGACGCCCTCCACGAACTCCAGGCGCTCCGCCACGAGGGGCGCATCCGCGCACTCGGGGTCACGAACTTCGACGCCGCGCACCTCGCGCTCGCCGCCGCAGACGGGATCGAGCTCGCCACCAACCAGGTCTCCTTCTCGCTCCTCGACCGCCGCGCCGCCGGCCCCCTCGCCGAGGTGTGCGCCCGGACCGGCACGCGCCTTCTCGCCTACGGCACGCTCTGCGGCGGCTTCCTGTCGGAGTGCTGGGTCGGCGCGCCGGAGCCGGCGGAGGTCCCCGACTGGAGCCGCATGAAGTACCGCCGCTTCATCGACGCCGCCGGCGGCTGGGCCGCCTTCCAGCGCGTCCTCGGGGTCGCGGCCGCGATCGCGGGCAAGCACGGCGTCTCCGTCGCCAACGTCGCGACGCGCTGGGTGCTCGACCAGCCCCATGTCGCGGGTGTCATCGTCGGCGCCCGGCTCGGCGAGCGCGAGCACCGGGCGGACAACCTCCGCGTCTTCTCGCTGGCTTTCGATGAGGAAGACCGCGCCCGCCTGGACGAGGCCTTCGCCGCCACGACGCCCATCCCCGGCGACTGCGGCGACGAGTACCGCCGCCCGCCGTACCTCACCGCCTCGGGCGATCTCTCGCACCACCTCGCGGCGATCCCGTCCGTCTACGAGGCCACTGCGGTCCCGGGCCGTCCGGGGCGGCTGCGCGTCTCCTCCGGCAGCCGCTGGGAGCCGCTCGCCGGCTATTCGCGCGCGGTGCGGGTCGGGGACCGCATCCTCGTCTCCGGCACGACCGCGACCCACGGCACCGACCGCGTGGTGGCGCCCGGCGACGCCGGGGCACAGACGACGTACATCCTCGACAAGATCCTTGCCGCCGTTCGCGCCCTCGGCGGCGCACCGGAGGACATCGTGCGCACCCGTGTCGCGCTCGCCGATCCCGCCGACGTGGAAGCAGTCTCGATCGCCCACGGCCGCGTCTTCGGCGACATCCGCCCGGCGAACACGCTGTACGCGATCGGTGCGCTGATCGGCGACTATCGCGTCGAGATCGACGCGGAGGCGGTGGTGGACTGACGGGCTTGCGCGCTCGTGCCGTCGTGGACGCTTCGCTGACGGTGCGATCTGGTCGCCCATTGGCTCTGCTTTTGGTGCATCACAGCCCGGCTTGCAGCGCCCAACGCCGGCCACGTCCATCTGCTACCGCTCGCCGCGGCGGTCCGTGCGGCCGCCGTCACCCAGGCGCGACCGCGCGGGCGGGCGCGATAGCGAGGCACCATGCCCTTCATCACCACCTCCGACGGCACCGAGATCTACTACAACGACTGGGGCAGCGGCCGCCCCATCGTGTTCCACCACGGCTGGCCGCTGTCGGCTGACGACTGGGACAACCAGATGATGTTCTTCCTCGGGAAGGGCTTCCGCGTCATCGCCCATGATCGCCGCGGTCACGGCCGGTCGACCCAGACCGACACCGGCAACGAGATGGACACCTACGCCGCCGACGTCGCCGCCCTCGCCGAGGCGCTCGACCTCCGCGATGCCACCCACATCGGCCACTCGACCGGCGGCGGCGAGGTGACGCGCTACGTCGCCCGGCACGGCAAGGGCCGCGTCGGCAAGGCGGTGCTGATCGGCGCGGTGCCGCCGGTGATGGTGAAGAAGGAGACGAACCCCGGCGGCCTGCCGATCGAGGTGTTCGACGGCTTCCGCGCCGCGCTCGCCGCGAACCGCGCGCAGTTCTACCGCGAGATCCCGGAAGGACCGTTCTACGGCTTCAACCGGCCGGGCGCGAAGGTGTCGGAGGACGTCATCCAGAACTGGTGGCGGCAGGGCATGATGGGCGGGATCAAGCCGCACTACGACTGCATCAAGGCGTTCTCGGAGACCGACTTCACCGAGGATCTGAAGGCGATCGATGTGCCGGTGCTCGTGATGCACGGCGACGACGACCAGATCGTGCCGATCGGCGCGTCCGCGCAGCTGTCCTCGAAGCTACTCCCGAACGGCACGCTCAAGGTCTACGCGGGCCTGCCGCACGGAATGTGCACGACGCACCCGGACATCGTGAACCCGGACCTTCTCGCCTTCGTCTCGGCCTGATCTTGCCGCGGAGGCCCGCCCGGCTCGCGACAGGGCCGGGCGGCAGAGGCGGAGCGGTCACGCCGTCCCGGCCACGTTGCGAGGGCGTTCAAGCCGTCTCCGCCGCGTCGACGGCGGCGGCTACCTCGTCCAGCGCGATGATCCAGGGGTCGCCGGCGCCCTTGCGTGGCACCTCCCGGCCGAGGACCGGCTGGTAGTGGACGCCGCGCCGCTGGGCGACCCGGTAGAAGCCGAGCGTCCCCTGGCCGGGGCCGAACAGCTCGACCATCGCGCTGCCCGCGGTGGCGAAGGCGATCGCCGTCAGGTTCGCCCCATGCGGCGAGACGATCGTCCGTGCGTTGTGGATGAGCTTGGCCTGGTCGAGCGCGCTCTGCTCCGACATCCGGACCACCGTGTAGCCGAGCCCGACGAGGAGCCTCTCCACGTCGGGCTCGTTGACGAGGCGCCGCCGCCTGGCGTCTGACCGGCTGATGTAGAGCCTTTCGGGAAAGCTCGTGTCCTGCAAAGCGTCTGGCGGAAAGTGCCGCGTCCAGCGGTCGAGCACGATCTCCGAGCCGCCATAGGCGGGATGGTCGATGCTGCCCGACGACGTCGACAGGAGCCGCAGCCGGCCGACGTGGTAGATGGTGCCCGGCTCCAGTCTCTGCGCGTCTGGCGCGACGGGTTGCCTGAAGAAGGCGTTGAACGGCGCCTCCGTGTTCACCGTGCCGACCGTGAAGCCGGAGCCCGGCACGAGTTCGTCGTAGAGGATCGCCCGGCCGAGATGGTCGTAGAAGTAGTGGCAGATGTTGCCACTGTTGAAGCTGTCGCCGGTGAAGAACAGCGCGTCCACGGCTTCGTCGGGTCGCACCGAAGCGATGTCGAAGGCGGGTGCATTTGTGGAGAGCGTGCTCACGCCGGAGGTGGTGAAGACCGCGAAGCCGCGCAGGCCGTAGACGAGGAGGACGTCGCGGAGCTCGTGGAGGACGAGACGGCTCCGGCGCGGCGCTGCGCCGGGACCGAGGCGGACACCGGTCCCGGCGAAGGGGGCCGTGTCGAGTGGCGGCAGGTCCTTCTCGGGCGCCAGCGTCGTCGACCTGCAGTCGATGTCGGCGACGCTGAAGCGTGCGGCCGGAAACCTCGACCGCACCGCATCCGACGCCGAGGCGACGTGGAGCCAGTTCTGGGCGGAAAGGACGGCGGGCTCCACCTGGCCCAATTCGCGCCGCGTGAGGAGCCGCGCGTGCGTCGTTCCCGGCCGGTCGGCCGGGTCGCCGCTCATTCAGCCGCTTCCTGCCACGCTCCCTTCTCCTCGTAGACGAGCACGGGATTGCGGGCGCCGCGCGTCTCGTCGAGCCGCTTGCGCGGGGCGTGGCGGGGTGCCTCCTTGAAGCGGGCGACGTCGCCATCCTTCGCCGCCATCGCGAGGTCGCGGAGGGCACCGATGAAGAGGTCGAGCGAGGCGAGGCTTTCGGACTCGGTCGGCTCGATCAGCATCGCGCCGGGGACGACGAGCGGGAAGTACATCGTCATCGGGTGGTAGCCCTCGTCGATCATCGCCTTGGCGAAGTCGAGCGTCGTCACCCCCGTGCCCTTCAGGAAGCGCTCGTCGAAGAGAACCTCGTGCATCGCCGGGTGCTCGGGGAAGGCGACCGTCATGACGTCTTCCAGGCACGCCTTGATGTAGTTCGCCGCGAGAACCGCGTCCTCCGACGCCTCGCGCAGTCCGTCTGCGCCATGGGAGAGCATGTAGGTGAGCGCGCGGACGTACATCCCCATCTGGCCCATGAAGGCGGTGAGGCGGCCGAACGGCATCTCGCCGTCGCCGGCTTCGTCCGTGCGCTCCACCAGCGTGCCGTCGGCGCGCAGGAACGGAACCGGGGCGAACGGCGCAAGGCGCTCCGACAGGACCACCGGGCCGGCGCCGGGGCCGCCGCCGCCGTGCGGCGTCGAGAAGGTTTTGTGGAGGTTGATGTGCATCGCGTCGACGCCGAGGTCGCCCGGCCGCACCTTGCCGACGATGGCGTTGAAGTTCGCCCCGTCGCCGTAGAAGTAGGCGCCCGCCTCGTGGACCGCGGCGGCGATCGCCTCGACCTCCGGCTCGAACAAGCCGCAGGTGTTGGGGTTCGTCAGCATGATCGCCGCAACGTCCGGCCCGAGCTTCTCCCGTACGGCGTCCACCGACACCGTCCCGTCCGCCCGCGCCTTGATGCTCGCCACCTTGTAGCCGAGCGCGGCCGCCGTCGCGGGGTTGGTCCCGTGCGCGCTCTCCGGGACGAGCACGGTGGTCCGCGTCTCGCCCTTGTGGGCGATGGCGGCGCGGATCGCCATCATGCCGGCGAGCTCGCCCTGTGCGCCGGCCTTCGGGGAGAGGGCGACGGCCTTCATGCCGGTCATGACGCAAAGCCAGCGCGACAGCTCCGCCATCAGCTGGGCGGCGCCCGGCACGGTGGAGACCGGCTGCAGCGGGTGGATGTCGGCGAAGCCCGGCATCCGCGCGACCTTCTCGTTGAGCCGCGGGTTGTGCTTCATCGTGCACGAGCCGAGCGGGTAGAGGCCGAGGTCGATGGCGTAGTTCTGCCGCGAGAGGCGCACGTAGTGCCGCATCGTCTCCGGCTCGGTGAGGCCCGGCAGCGCGACGGGCGTCTTGCGCCCGTGCTTGCCGAGCCGCGCCGGGGCGGGCGCGTCCTCGACGTCTACGCCTGTGGTGTCGTTACGGCCGACCTCGAAGATCAGCGGCTCGTGGATGCGAAGCGCGTTGTTGCCGGTGAAGGTCATTGGGGGGCTCCAAAGGCGAGAGCGTCGGGCGCGCGGTCGTAGCGGATGAAGAATTCGTCGAGCTGCGGCGGCTTCACGGCGGTGCCGGCGAGCATCGCGTGCGCCTGCCCGCGGTGGTGGATCTGGTGCTGGAAGAGGTGAGCGAGGAGCGAGGCGAGCTGCTCCTCGACGATCCCGTCGGGTGGACGCATCGTCGCGACCGGCCGGTCCATGTCAGCCGCCGTGAGGGCGTCGCAGAAGGCGTTGAGGCGGGCATCCTCCTCCGCCTGTGCCGCCCTGATCTCGGCGATGGAGCCGAGCTCGGGATAGTAGCGGTCGAGCGGGTCGGCGAGCGGCCGGCCCTCCAGCATGTCGATGTAGTAGCGATCGACGCCGAGGATGTGATTGAGCGTTGCGGAGAGGCTCGGGAAGAAGCTCGTCCGCTCGGCCCGGAACTCCTCCGGCGACAGCGCCTCGCAGGCGGTCTGGAGCCGCGCGTTCGCCCACGCGTTGTTCCGGGCCATGAGTCGGAAATGCTCGGCGAGATCCGTCATGCCGCGAGGACCCGGGCGAGCGCAGCGATGTCGTCGTCCGTCGTGAGTTCCGTCGCGGCGACGATGAGGAGGTCGCCCGGCGCCGCCGGGTCGAGCCGCGAGGCCGGGAGGCCGGCGATGACGCCAGCGGCCGCCGCCCGCTCCACCGCCTCGGCCGCGTCGCCGGGGAGGCGCACCGTGAACTCGTTGAAGAACGTCTCGTTCAGCACATCGACCCCCGGCACGCGGGCGAGCGCGTCGACGGTGGCGCACGCGCGGGCGTGATTGAGGCGGGCGAGGCGCGTGAGGCCCGCCTCGCCGAGGAGCGTCATGTGGATCGAGAAGGCGAGGGCGCAGAGGCCGGAGTTCGTGCAGATGTTGGAGGTCGCCTTGTCGCGGCGGATGTGCTGCTCGCGCGTGTTGAGCGTGAGGGCGAAGCCTCGCTTGCCGTCGGCGTCGACGGTCTCGCCGGCGAGGCGGCCGGGCATCTGGCGGACGTGCGCCTTGCGGGTGGCGAAGAGGCCGACATAAGGCCCGCCGAAGGTGAGCGGGTTCCCGATCGACTGGCCCTCGCCGACCACGATGTCCGCCCCCTGCGGCCCCGGCGGCTCGATGGCGCCGAGCGCGACGGCCTCGGTGAACACCGAGACGACGAGCGCGCCCGCCTTGTGCGCCGCCTCGGCGATGGGGGCGAGATCGACGAGGTGGCCGTAGAACGACGGCGACTGGACGACGACGCAGGCGACCGTCTCGTCGATGGTCGCCGCGATGTCCTCGGCCGAGAGCGGGTCCGCCGGCAGCGCCTCGACCTCGACGCCGACGGCGATCGTCTCGATCACGTCGCGGTACTGCGGATGGACGCCGCCGGACACGACGGCCTTGCCGCGGCGGGTGAGGCGGGCGGCCATCATCACGGCCTCCGCGGCAGCGGTGGAGCCGTCGTACATGGAGGCGTTCGCCACATCCATGCCGGTGAGGCGCGCGACCTGCGTCTGGAACTCGAAAAGGACCTGCAGCGTGCCCTGGCTGATCTCGGCCTGGTAGGGCGTGTAGGACGTAAGGAATTCGGAGCGCTGGATGAGGTGGTCCACCGTCGCCGGCACATGGTGGCGATAGGCGCCTGCGCCGACGAAGAACGGCCCGTCGCCTGCCGCGCGGTTCTTGCGGGCCATCGCGGCCATTGCGCGCTCGACGGCGATCTCCGACTGGCCGAGCGGCAGCGGCAGCAGGCCCTCGAGGAGCCGGCCCTCCGGAACGTCGCGGAACAGCTCGTCGACGGACGCGACGCCGATCCGCTGCAGCATCAGCGCGCGGTCGTCGGCGGTCAGCGGGTGATAACGCATGGGGACCTCAGGCAATCATGAGTTCGAGAGGGTCGTGGAGGACGACGGGCGAATCGGAGAAGGCCGCCCGCGGCAGGCTGTCCGGCTTGAAGCGGATGCCGGCGAGCTCCGCCTCGGTGAAGAAGCGGCGCTCCGTCACGATGCGGTCGGCATCGACCCAGGCGGGGTCGAGCGTGCCGGCGGAAAGGCGCGCGCGGAAGAAGAGCTCCACCTGGTGGAAGCCGCGCGACGGGTCGTGGAACTCGTTGACGAGCGCGATCGGGCCGACCTCGACCGTGAGCCCCGTCTCCTCCCACACCTCTCGGACGAGGTTGGTGACGAGGTCCGTCCCCCGCTCGACGCCGCCGCCGGGTGCGCACCAGAGGTCGCTCCGCCCGTCCGGGTATGCGTTCACGAGCAGGAGGCGGCCCTCCTCCACGATCAGCGCGCGAACGGCGAGGCGGGGCGACGGTGCGGCCATCAGAGCGTCTTCAGGAACTCGTCGTAGGCCGCCCGGTCCATCATCGCCTCGACCGCGGACGGGTCGCTGACGCGGATCTTCGCGAACCAGCCGCCCTCTTCAGCCGCCTCGTTGACGAGCGCCGGGTTGCCGTCGACGGCCTTGTTGACCTCGACCACCTCGCCCTCCAGCGGCGCATAGACGTCGGATGCGGCCTTCACGCTCTCCACCACGGCGAAGGCGTCGCCGGCGGAAACGGTGCGGCCGACCTCAGGGAGCTCGACGAAGGTGATGTCGCCGAGCGCCTCCTGGGCGTGGTTCGTGATGCCGACCGTCGCGACGTCGCCGTCGAGCTCGATCCACTCGTGGTCCGTGGTGAAGCGCTTCATGAGGTCTTCCGTTTGGTCCTGGCGGGGATAAAGGGGAGCTTGGCGACGGTGACGGGAACGGGTTTGCCGCGAACGACCGCTTCAAGCGGCGTGCCGAGTGCGGCGTGTGCGGCATCGACGAGGCCGAAGGCGATCGGCGCGCCGACCGTCGGCCCGACGCCGCCTGAGGTCACGATGCCGACCTCGCGCCCGCCGGCCATGACCGGGGCGCCGGCGCGGACGGGCACGCGGCCATCGACAGCGAGGCCGACGCGGCGGCGCGCCGGTCCGTCCGCGATCTCCCGCAGGATGCGCTCGGCGCCGACGAAGCCGCCAGTTTCGCGCCGGCGCTTCTGGACGACCCAGGCGAGGCCGGCCTCGATGGGGCTGATCTCGGTGGTGAGGTCCTGCCCGTAGAGGCAGAGGCCGGCCTCGAGCCGGAGCGTGTCGCGCGCGCCGAGCCCAACGGGGCTGACGCGCTCGTCGGAGAGGAGCGCGGTCCACGCGGGCTCGGCGGCGTCGTTCGGAAGCGAGACCTCGAACCCGTCCTCGCCGGTGTAGCCGGTACGCGAGACCAGGGCCGGCACACCGAACGCTTCACATTCCACCGCATACATGAACGGCAGCTCAACGAGCGATGCGCTGACGTGGGGGCTGAGCACCGCTTCCGCCGCCGGACCCTGAAGGGCGAGGAGCGCGCGGTCGAGGAACGCCCACTCGACGTCCCCGTCGGCGTGGTCGGCGAAGTGGGCGGCGACGGCATCGCGCCGGGCGCCGTTGACGACGAGGCGGAAATGGTCGCCGACGCGGGTGACGATGAGGTCGTCGACGACGCCGCCGTCCGCCGTGGGGAGCACCGTGTAGCGCGCCTGGCCGTCGGCGAGCCCGGCGATGTCGGACGGCACGAGGCGCTCGAGCCACGCGGCGGCGGCACCGGGACGGCGCTCCGTCACGCGGATCTGTCCCATGTGGGAGACGTCGAACAGCCCGGCGCGCTCGCGCGTCGCCTGGTGCTCGGCGATGATGCCAGCGTACTGCAGTGGCATCTCGTAGCCGGCGAAGGGCACCATTCGGGCGCCCGCGGCGCGGTGCGCGGCGTTGAGCGGAGTCAGCTTGAGTGGCGCGGCCGCCGCATCGGGCGTGGTGACGGATTCGGCCAAGCCGATTCTCCCGTGTCCATGACATACAACGCGAGGCGACCTGCCCCGCGCTGCCCTTCTGTCATGGCACCTGAGAGATTTCCCGCGGGCGTACCGCGGCTACTCCTTCGGTGGGCGGTGTCCCGCCGCTTTCCAGAATCCGTGTCGCACGCGGTCCTTTTGCCTGAGAGTTTCCGGGCCGTTGCTCCTTCGGCGCCGACCCCCGTTCGGGGGCCGGTCTCTCCCGCGTGCGACCGACAAGTGACCGGCGGCGTCGACGCTGTCAAGCCGCGCGCCGCCGCGTCCTCAGTCGCCGAGCCGCGCGTCGTACTCCTCCTTGAGACTCGCCCAGCGCGTCCAGAACGCCTCCGGCCGGTCGCCGCAGAGGCGGGCGACGAGAATGTCGAGGTGGGCGTGCCAGCCGGCGCTGACGGAGAGGAGGACGCTGCGGTTCGGCGCCCCGGCGTGGACGAGCCGGAGGAGGACGCGCTCGCCGCGCTTTTCGAGCGTGATCGTGACGGTCCCGGCGTTGCCGAAGCGGAAGGCGAGGCGGTGCGGCGCGTCAACCTCCAGCATCTCGCACGTCATCGTGTGCTCCTCGCCGAAGCCCTCGGGCCGCTCGCCCGGCGGGTCGGAGAGCTCGTCGTTGCGCCAGGTGAGCGTGAACGTGGCGCCGGGGGTGAGCGGCATGTCGCCGGCGGCGAGCCACAGCCGGCGAAGCTCGCTTTCCGTGACGTAGGCCCAGACCCGCTCCAGCGGACCGGGGAGGAGGCGCTCGATGGTCAGCGTCGAGGCGGCGCTGACGACGCCATAATCGGCGGCAGCGACGGCGGGAGCCGTCGCACGGGCGAGGGCGGCGGATGCGGTCATGATTTCGGTCCTTCCGGTTGCTTCGGAGGCGGAGGCGCCTTGGCGTCCTCCTCGCGAAGGAGGCGGTCGAGGGTGTCGAGGCGGGTGGTCCAGAACCGCTCGTACTCGGCGAGCCAGCCGTGGGCGGCCCGGAGCGGAGCGGGGTCGAGGCGGCAGACGTGCGTCCGCCCGCGCACCTCGCGGCGGACGAGGCCCGCCGTCTCCAGCGCCTTGATGTGCTTGGAGGCGGCGGCGAGCGACATCGCGAACGGCCTCGCGAGTTCGCCGACCGTGCGTTCGCCGGCAGAAAGGTCCGCTAGCATGCGGCGACGGGTCCGGTCGCCAAGGGCGTGGAAGATGGTGTCCAGGGGTGCGGCGAGTTCTTCAACCATGCGGTTGAATATGCCGTACAGCTGATGAACTGTCAACCGTTCGGTTGAATATCATAGCGCAAAAGAGGCGGGCCGAGGCCCGCCTCGTCGATCGCTCGCCGTCAGCCGTCGAAGCCGACCACGATCACCGCCGACCCCGGCGCCTCGATGCGGACATTCTCCTCGACGTAGGCCCAGTCCTGCGAGGGCTGGCCCATCGCGACCTGCACATTGTGGAGCCGGCTGTAGGTGACGTCCTCGCCCTCGCGCACGGCGATGCGGACCGGCAGCTCGACCTGCTCGGGCGCGCCGCGGGAGCCCTCGATCACGCGGCCTGCAAGGCCGATCCGCACTGTGATCGCCTCACCCTCGGCCCGCGTGCACTCGCGCGCCGTGCGGCTGATGCTCGCCTGCCAACGGAGCGCCGCGTTGTCGCCCGTGCCGTCGTCGCGGCGGATCGACTCGGTGCCGGGCAGGATCGTCACCTCGGGGCAGCGGATCTCGGCGGCGGTGATGGCGGGGTCGATGGTGGTCGGCTCCTGCGTCGTTCCGCGCAGGAACTGGCCGACGCCGGTGGATGCGGGGGCGACGCCGTCGGAGCTACAAGCCGCCAGCCCCGCGATGAGGGCGAGCGGCAGGACCACGAGCGTCGGGCGGGGAAGCGGCATACTCGGCCATCCTTGACTTCGGCAGCGGCCGATCCTCTATGACGAGGGCATGGGTGATGCAACGAGGAGCGGCGCGATGGGCGATCGGCTCGGCCACGACGAGGCCCGAAGCGCCCGCGGCGGCGATGCAGCGGCCGGCGTGCGCCCGAAGCTCCACGTCGTCCTGTGCGCGCCGCGCGGATTCTGCGCCGGCGTCGACCGCGCGATCCAGATCGTCGAGATCGCGCTCGCCCGCTACGGCGCCCCTGTCTACGTGCGGCACGAGATCGTCCACAACCGCTTCGTCGTCTCCTCGCTGGAGGCGAAGGGCGCCGTCTTCGTGGAGGAGCTCGACGAGATCGAGGACAGCGACCGTCCGGTGATCTTCTCCGCCCACGGCGTGCCGAAGACCGTGACGGCAGAGGCCGCCGCGCGCGAGTTCTTCTACCTAGACGCCACCTGCCCGCTCGTCTCCAAGGTCCATCGCGAGGCCGAGATTCACCACAGGCGCGGCCGCGAGATCGTGCTCATCGGCCACGCCGGCCACCCGGAGGTGGTCGGCACCATGGGCCAGCTGCCGGACGGCGCTGTGACGCTGGTCGAGACCGTGCGTGACGTGGAGCGGATCGCCCCGCGCGACCCGGGCAACCTCGCCTGGATCAGCCAGACGACGCTCTCGGTGGACGACACGCGCGAGATCGTGGCGGCACTCCGCGCCCGCTTTCCCGCGATCGTCGGCCCCCACAAGGACGACATCTGCTACGCCACCACCAACCGGCAGGAAGCGGTGAAGGCTGTCGCCGCCCGGTGCGACGCGATGATCATCGTCGGCGCGCCGAACTCCTCCAACTCGCAGCGTCTGCGCGAGGTGGCGCTCCACTCCGGCTGCCCGCGGGCGACGCTGATCCAGCGCGCGACGGAGATCGACCTCGCCACCTACGCCGGTGTCGCGACGCTCGGCATCACCGCCGGCGCCTCCGCGCCGGAGGCCCTGGTCGAGGAGGTGATGGAGCACTTCGCCTCGCGCTTCGACCTGACGCTCGAGACGGCGCGGACGGCCGAGGAGACGGTGGAGTTCCCGCTGCCGCGCACGCTGCGGGGGGCGCAACGCGTCTCCTGATCCCGCCGTCGCCCGCCTTGCCCAGCCGTCCCGCCCCCTCTTCCGCCCGGTAATCCATGGCCGTCTACACGCCGGTCGACGACCGGGACCTCGAGGCGTTCCTCTCCGGCTATGACGTCGGCACGCTGCTATCCGCGAAAGGAATCGCGGAAGGCGTCGAGAACACGAACTACCTCGTGCGGACAACCGGCGGCACCTTCATCCTGACCCTCTACGAGCAGCGGGTCGATCCGGCGGACCTCCCCTTCTTTCTCGGCCTGATGGAGCATTGCGCCGGGAAGGGCCTCGTGACGCCACGCCCGATCCACCGGTGCGACGGGACGACATTGTCGATCCTCTGCGGCCGCTCGGCGGCGATGGTGACGTTCCTCGACGGCGTCGCCGTCCGTCGCCCCGGCCCGAAACATTGCCTGGAACTCGGGCGCGGCCTCGCCCGGCTTCACCTCGCGACGGCCGACTTCACGCTGACACGCCGCAACGGCCTCGGCCCGCATGCCTGGCGGCCGCTGTTCGACCGCTCGCGGGAGGACGCCGACCGCGTCATCCCCGGGCTGACGGCGATCGTCGACGACGAGCTCGCGGCCATCGACCGGGAGTGGCCGGCGGGGCTGCCGGAGGGCGTCATCCACGCCGACCTCTTCACCGACAACGCCTTCTTCGTCGGCGCCAAGCTGTCCGGGATCATCGACTTCTACTTCGCCTGCAACGACATCCTCGCCTACGACCTCGCGGTCTGCCTCAACGCCTGGTGCTTCGAGGACGACGGGATGTTCAACGTGACCAAGGCGCAGGCGCTCACCGCCGGCTACTCCGCCGTCCGCCCGTTGACGCGGGAGGAGCGGGACGCGCTGCCGATGCTCGCCCGCGGCTCCGCGCTCCGCTTCATGCTGACGCGGCTGCACGACTGGCTGCGCGTGCCGCCGGGCGCGCTGGTCACGCCCAAGGACCCGAAGCCCTACTACGAGCGCCTCCGCTTCCACCGTTCCGTCGCGAGCGCCTCGGCCTACGGGCTCGACTAGGCCGTCGCCGCGCGCGACAAGGGCGCCGCGCGAGGAGAGCTCCATGGTGCAGTTCGTAACCCCGAACGACGACGGCGATGCGGCGCCCCCCGCGCCGGCCACGGCGCCCGTCGTCATCTACACGGACGGCGCGTGCAGCGGGAACCCCGGCCCCGGCGGCTGGGCGGCGATCCTGTCGGCGAAGGGCAAGACCAAGGAGCTCTACGGCGGCGTCCCTCAGACCACCAACAACCGCATGGAGCTGACGGCGGCGATCCGCGGTCTCGAGGCGCTGAAGCGGCCCGTGACCGTCGCGATCCACACGGACTCGCAGTACGTCCGCAAGGGCATCACCGAGTGGTTGCCGAACTGGAAGCGAAACGGCTGGAAGACCGCCGCGAAGGAGCCGGTCAAGAACGCCGACCTCTGGCAGGAGCTCGACCACCTGACGAAGATCCACAAGGTGTCCTGGCACTGGGTGAAGGGGCACGCTGGCCACCCGGAGAACGAGCGGGCCGATGCCCTCGCCAGAAAGGGCTGCGACGAGGCGCGGGCGGGGGCGACGGGCAACGCTTCACTTTAGTGTCGCAAACCGTCTATGAGACGGCCGACGGGAGGCTTCGCTCCCAGAAAATCAGCAACAAACGGGAGCGCGGGATGCGCGTCTATTACGATCGCGACGCCGATATCGGTCTCATCAAGTCCAAGAACATCGTCGTCGTCGGCTTCGGCAGCCAGGGCCATGCGCACGCGCTGAACCTCAAGGAGTCGGGCTGCCCGAACGTGACGGTCGCGCTGCGCCCCGGCTCCCCGTCGGCGAAGAAGGCGGAGGCGCAGGGGCTGCCGGTGAAGCCGGTCGCGGAAGCCGTGAAGACGGCCGACGTTGTGATGATGCTGACTCCGGACGAGCTGCAGGCCGACATCTACCGCGCCGAGATCGCCCCCAACATGAAGGAGGGCGCCGCGCTCCTCTTCGCGCACGGCCTCAACATTCACTTCAACCTCATCGAGCCCCGCGCCGACCTCGACGTCCTCATGGTCGCCCCGAAGGGCCCCGGCCACACCGTGCGCTCGGAGTACCTGCGCGGCGGCGGCGTCCCGACCCTCATCGCGATCGCGCAGGACTCGTCCGGCAACGCGCACGACCTCGGCCTCGCCTACGCTTCCGCGATCGGCGGCGGGCGCGCGGGCATCATCGAGACGACCTTCAAGGAGGAGTGCGAGACCGACCTCTTCGGCGAGCAGGCCGTTCTCTGCGGCGGCCTCGTCGAGCTGATCCGGGCCGGGTTCGAGACGCTGGTGGAAGCCGGCTACGCGCCCGAGATGGCCTACTTCGAGTGCCTCCACGAGGTGAAGCTCATCGTCGACCTCATCTATGAGGGCGGCATCGCCAACATGAACTACTCGATCTCGAACACCGCCGAGTTCGGCGAGTACGTGACCGGTCCGCGCATCATCACGCCGGAGACAAAGGCGGAGATGAAGCGGGTGCTCGCCGACATCCAGGGCGGTCGCTTCACCCGCGACTGGATGCTCGAGAACCGCGTCAACCAGACCTCGTTCAAGGCGATGCGCGCCAAGGCGGCGGCGCACCCCATTGAGCAGGTCGGCGAGGAGCTCCGCGCCATGATGCCGTGGATCAAGGAAAAGGCACTCGTCGACAAGGCGAAGAACTGAGAGCGCGGCGGCGGGGTTGCCCGCCGCCCGTCCTTCGCATCACGGCGGGTCACGCCCGCCGCCTTCGTCCGTCCGTCAGTCGCTGCGGGCCTGTTCGGCCGCTTCCGCGATCGTCATCTCGTCGTTGGCCTCGCAGGCGGCGGCAAGCTCGTCCGCCGAGACGTCGGCGGTCGCCTCCAGCGTCTCCTCGCCGGCCGATTCCTCGGCCTCGCCGCGGCCGAACAGGCTTTCCAGGATGCCCGGCCGGTCGCTCGCCTGCAGCTCCATGTACTCGGCACATGTCATGGACGAGGCGTCGGTCGCGGCCGTCTGCGCCAGGGCCGGGACTCCCGCCGCGACGGCCGCCGCGACGATGATGGATCGGATCATGTGAGTGCTCCTCCGCACGGTCTGCCGGAGGAGCTATGGCCGGGCGCCCGCAAGGCAAGGACATTCGTCCTACACCGTGGCGGCGCACCGGGCGTCCGCAGGCCCCGCGACCCGGCCGGGCTCGGGCGTCAGCTCCCGCGGCGGAGCGTGTAGCGCTCCCGCTCCCGCTCGCCCTGCTGGCCGCGGCCTCCGCCGGTCACGGCGGTGATGACGAGCCCGTCGTTGCGGTTGGTGCGGAAGCGGAGCTGGGTCGGCGTTCCGTTGTCGTCGTACTGGCCGGCGTAGGAGTCGTTGCGGCCTTCGCTGACGAACAGGAACGGCAGCTCGCACTCGCCGCTGTCGCACGTTTCGTACAGCTGTACGCGGTAGCCCTCCGGCACGTAGGTGCCGTCGCTGAGCGTCCGCTCGCACTGGAAGGCGATCTCGGCGCGGACGATGCCGTCCGCCGCGCCGCGGCGGGCCGTGAACGTGCCGCCCTCGCCGAGCCCGCCGGGCGTGCAGTCCGCGGCCGCCGCCGTGGTCGACGTCGTCGCCGCCGGAGCGGCGGTGGTGTCCTGCGCGAGAGCGGGTGCGCCGGCGAGCGCCGCCGAGACGGCGAGCGCGGCGGCAAGGCCCTTGCGGGCGTCGGGAAGTGCTGAGCGGGTCATCGATGTCCTCGTTCCCATGCCGAGACGCGCCATCCGGCTGTCGTGGGGCGGGGCTGCGCGGCACGGCACCTGCGGCGGCCGCGGGCGCGGCCTGTCCCGCCGGATGGCGCGGGATCTCTGCCCTCAGAATGTGGCAGCGTGCAGACGCTCCGGCGGCGTCAGAGGCGGGCGGGGTCAGGCGTCGCGCTTGCGGAGCGGCGGGGCAGCCCCGGGGCCGGCGGAGGGCGCGACCGCGTCGGCCGGGACGAGGAGGTAACGCGCGGTGATCGGGCTGCCGCCGGGGATGGATCGCGTGCGGACAGCGAGCGAGAGCCGACCCGACCGGAGGCGCGTGAGCCGCACGTCCCGCACCGCCGCCTCGTCGCGGATCGTGCCGGTGAACGCCTTGCCGGAGAAGTCGAGCGCGAGGACGGCCGGCGGCAATGCGCATCCGCCGCCCTCGCACGCGACCACGAGCGCGGCGCGCCAGCCCTCTGGCACCACCCCGCCGCCGCCGGCGACGCCGGGGCACTGGTAGGCGAGCGTGACGCCGAGGATCGCGAGGGCCTTGAGCGCGGCAGGGTCGTCGAGCCCCGGCCGGTACTCTGCATCGAAGCGCATCGGCGGGCCGAGCGGCTCGGTCCGGCAGTCCGGCAGCGGCGGGGCTGAGGGGAGGGCGTCGTCGGCCCATGCGGCGGACGCGGCGAGAAGCGCGAGGGCGGCGATGAGGAGGCGGGCGGTGTGTGCTGACATGGCGCCACTCTGCCCGGCCGTGCTCCCCTGTGCAACTTCTAATTGCGGCTTGGGGTCGGCTCGCGCGGGCGCCGCTTCGGCTGGTCGAGCGAGAGGCCGACCACCACCGCGTCGTCACCGAATCGGGCGCGGATCGTGTCCATGGCCCGCTCGGCCCGGGTGAGGCGGGCGCCCTCGTCAAAGAGAGCCGGGTCGTCGCCGCCGTCCTCGAGGTGCGAGAGGCCGATGCCGATCAGCCGGTAGCGCCGCCCGTCCGGCTCGGCGAGGAGGAGCGTCTTCCCCGTCGCGAAGATCCGGTGCGCCATCGCCGTCGGCGACGCGAGGGTCGCCGCGCGGGTTTGGCTTCGGAAGTCGGGCGTCTTCAGCTTGAGCGTCACCGTCCGCCCGGCGATCCCGGCAGCCTTCATCCGCGTCGATACCTTCTCCGACAGATGGCGCAGGAGGGCGAGGAGGGTCTGCCGGTCGGAGAGATCGTCATCGAACGTCGTCTCGGCGGACACGCTCTTCCTCTCGCTGGTCGGGTCGACGACGCGCGCGTCCACCCCGTGGGCGAGGCGCTTCACCCGCTGCCCCGTCTCGCCGAAGCGGCGCATCAGACTCGCCATGTCCGCCCGCTGCAGGTCGCGGATGAATGTGACGCCGCCCTCGGCGAGCCGGCGCTGCGCGGCGGGGCCAACGCCGGGGAGGCGCGACACGGGCTCGTCCGCGAGCCGCGCCTGCGCATCGGAGCGGCCGACCACGGTGAAGCCGCGCGGCTTGTCGGCGTCGGACGCGAACTTCGCGAGGAACTTGTTGGGCGCGAGGCCGACCGAGACGGTGATCCCGAGGTCCGCCTCCACGCCGCGGGCGAAGCGGGCGAGGACGGCCGCCGGCGGCGCGCGGTGGACGCGGGCGGTGCCGGCAAGGTCGAGGAACGCCTCGTCGATGGAGAGCGGCTGCACCAGCGGCGTCAGCGCCACCATCCGCGCCCGTACCTCGCGGCCGACGGCGACGTACTTCTCGAAGTTCGGCCGCACCACCACGGCGTCCGGGCAGAGCTTCAGCGCCTTGAACATAGGCATCGCCGAGCGGACGCCGTGGATGCGGGCGAGGTAGCAGCAGGTGGAGACGACGCCGCGCCGCCCGCCGCCGACGATCACCGGCACATCCGCCAGCGACGGGTCGTCCCGCTTCTCGACGGCGGCGAAGAAGGCGTCGCAGTCGACGTGAGCGACGGTGAGGTCCGTCAGCTCGTCATGAGAGACGATGCGGGGGCTGCGGCAGGCCGGACAGCGCGGGGCCGCGACGTCGAAGAGGGAGAAGCAGTCGCGGCAGAGGCTCGTCACGCCCAGTCGTCGGCGACGCGGGGCGGCCAGTCGTCGTCGGCCGCGGTCCCTGACTGGTCGTTGGCGGGGCGCGGCGGCCAGTCGTCCTCCGCCCTGTCGCGCCGGTCGAGCCGGGCGCGGGCGGCAGCGATCGCCTCGGGCGTCGTCTCCTGCGCGGCGGCAACGGCGGCGAGGACGCGCGGCTCCGAGAGCACGAAGTCGAGGACGCCCGCCGTGAAGGATGGCGTGCCGGCGGCCTCGCGCAGCATTCCGGCGTCAAGCCCGGTGAGGGCGAAGAAGCGGGCGAGGGTCTTCGGCTCGGTGGCGAAGTGGGACAGCGCGGCGATGACGATGGCGCCGGCCTCCGGATCGTCGGCCGGCGGGCGAGGCTGTCGAGGACCGTTGTCGTTGCCGAGCCTTGACGCCACGGGCCGCCTCCTCACAAGAGAGGCGCGGCCGGACGGGCGGACCGCGCGTAGGGAGATGGCATGAGCCACCGTGTGCTGATCGTGGAGGACAACGAGCTCAACATGAAGCTCTTCCACGACCTCCTCGAGGCGAGCGGCATGCAGATCCTGATGACGCGCAACGGCATCGACGCCCTCGAGGTGGCGAAGCGCGAGAAGCCCGACCTCATCGTGATGGACATCCAGCTCCCGGAAATGTCCGGCCTCGAGGTGACGGAGCGGATCAAGTCCGATCCCGAGCTCCGCCCGATCCCGGTGATCGCCGTCACCGCCTTCGCCATGAAGGGGGACGAGGAAAGGATCCGCGCTGCCGGCTGCGAAGCTTACATGTCGAAACCGATCTCGATCGACCGGTTCATCTCGACGGTGAAGGCGTTCCTGCCGAAGCGCTGACCCGCGGCGGCAGCGTTACTTGATCTTCGCTTCGCGGAAGTCGACGTGCTTCTTCGCGATCGGGTCGTACTTCTTCATCGACAGCTTCTCGGTCATCGTCCGGGTGTTCTTCTTCGTGACGTAGAAGTACCCGGTATCGGCGGTCGACACGAGCTTGATCTTGATGGTGGCGGCCTTGGCCATGGCAATCTCCGGGGCCCGTCGGGCCGTTCTCAGGGGATGGAAGCTAAACCTTGCTGATGGGAGCCCGGCGGCGCGGAGTCAAGAGCCGAGCCCCCGCCGGGCGATGCGGCCAACCGCGATCGCCACGTAAAGTCCGAAGATCACGGCGATCGCCCAGGCGAAGCCGTGTGGCGGGAAGAGGTCGAGCGCGCCGCCGAGTGTGATCGGCCCGAGCAGCATGCCGCCGGCATACATCATCACGAACGCGGCGTTGGCGGAGGCGAGCTCGGCCCCCGTGTAGCGCGCGCCGAGGTGGGTGAGGCCGATCGTGTAGAGCCCGGCCACGATGCCGCCGGTCACGAAGAGGACCGCGAGGAGCGCCGGAAAGCTGCCGGAGGCGGCCGGGATCAGCATCGCACCGACCGCCCCGATCGACGCGGCGGAGACGAGGAGGAGCCGGCGGTCGACCCGGTCGGCAAGCCAGCCGATCGGGATCTGCGACAGGACGTTGCCCATCGCGATTGCCGAGACGAGGATGACGGCGTTCTCCGGCGTGAGCCCGATTGCCGTCCCGTAGAGCGGCAGGATCGCCGTGCCGCCCGATTCGACCGCGCCGAACACGAGGGAGGCGAGGAGGGCGAGCGGCGCGATGGCGATGAAGCGCAGGAGGTTCCGGTGGCCGCCGCCCGGAAGGTCCGGCTGGCGGCCGCGCACGCAGGCGACCGGCACGGCCGCCGCGAGCAGCGCCAGCGCGCCGATGACGAACGGCGCGATCCCTTCGGTCCCGACGAGCGCGAGGATCAGCGGCCCGATGGAGATGCCGATCGACAGGAACGCCGTGTAGACGCCGACGATGAGGCCGCGCCGCTTGTCGGGCGCGAGCGAGGAGATCCAGAATTCCGTCAGCGCGAAGATGGTCGTGACGGCGGCCGAGAAGACGAAGCGCAGGGGGAACCAGACCCAGAACGCCTCGATGGCGTAGAAGCCCATCAGCGTCACCGCCATCGTCACGAAGGCGGCGACCATCAGCCGCGCCGTGCCGACGCGGCGGGCGAGGCCGGTGACGAACGGAAGGATCGCGATCGCGGCGACACCGGCCGTCGCCGTGTTGAGGCCGATGAGCGACGGCGAGACGCCGCGGCCCTCGAGCACGACCGACAGGAGCGGCAGAGAGAGCGACAGCGCCATGCCGACGCCGGTGATGCCTGAGATCACCGCCGCGAGCGCCATCACGTCCATGCGGCGCAGGCTCTCGGGCGCAAGCCGGCCTGCCGGGCGGTCGAGCCGCGCGGGCGGGGCACTCACCAGCGCGTGCGGGTCGGCCATGCGAGAGGTCGGCGTCTGGTCCATGGGCGCAAGGGTCGGAGCGCGCGGCCTTCTCTCGAACGCTGCGCTCGGGAACGTGGTCAGTCCGGCGTCACCTTTCGCTCAAATCGTGAGCGAGCGCCAGACGAGCAAGCCCATTCGACGCACACCGGCGTCAGCCTGACGCGACCCTCGCCTCAGATCAGCTCGCGGGTGAAGCCCGTGCGCCGCCAGCGGTAGAAGGGGACCGGGCCGTCGGGGGCGAGCTCCGGATCAACGGCGAGGCGCTCCTCGAGCTCGTCGAGGACGGTGAGCGTGATCGTCGGCAGCTTCAGCCGGCGCGCGGCGTCGAGCGGCATCCAGTCGACCGCCTCGAGTTCGGCGTCCTCGCCCACCACCGACGGATCGGTGTCGGCGATCGCCTCGCGGTCCACCACGAAGAAGCGTGTATCGAAGCGACGCGGCCGGCCGGGCGGGGTGATCGCCCGCAGGACATAGCGGAGCGGCGACAGGTCGAGCGCGAGGCCGCGCGCGGCGAACGGCGCGAATGCGGGCGCGGCCGGCGGCGGTCCCGGGCGGGCGATGAGGACGCCGGTCTCCTCGTAGGCCTCCCTGAGCGCCGCGATGCCGAGCGCGCGCGAGCGGGCCTCGCCGCCGCCGTTGCGCATCATCGCTCCGAGCTTCGCCGCCGTCGCCGGATGGTAGGGTGCGGCCGCCACACGGGAATCACTCGGGTCGACGCGCCCGCCCGGGAACACGAAGGCGCCGGGGAAGAAGGCCGCGCGGGCGTTCCGTCGCCCCATCAGCACGGCGTGGCGAGTGCGGTCGAGGATGATGAGGCTCGCCGCGTCGCGCACCACCACCTTGTCGCGGCCGCGGTCGCGCTCAGCCGCGGTGAGGCGGCTCGTCAGCGCCTCGGCGGTCAGCGCGGCGACGCTCCGGCCCGCGAGGTCCTCGCTCACTGGCCGCCGTAGCGCGGGTCGGCGCCGGTGTCGAAGCCGTGCATCCGGTTCGCCCACTGGAGGCCGACCAGCGCCCCCTTCACCGGCTGAAGGAGCACCAGCGCCATGATCAGCGTCAGCGGCAGCCAGATCGCGGCGTGCACCCACATCGGCGGCGCGTAGGCGACCTCGAACGAGAGCATCGCCGCGATGACCACATGGCCGACGATGAAGATGACGGCGTAGGGCGGCGCGTCGTCGGCCTTGTGGTGGAAGAGCTCCTCGCCGCAGACGGGGCAGGTGTCGCGTACCTTGAGGAAGCTGCCGAACATCGCGCCCTTGCCGCAGCGCGGGCAGCGCATGAGGGCACCGCGGGAGGCCGCCTGAACGACGCTCCGCTCCGCGAGATCCGGCGCGGGGCGGCGGTGCTCGACGTGCGCTGGGGTTGGGTTTGCCATAAGTCCTCCTAGCGGCGGCCGCGGCGCGGCGGGCGCGTGCCCGGACGCTTGACGGTGCGGCGGGGCCGGCCGGCACGCCGGCCGCCGGTGGTCTCGTGTTCGACAACCTCGAAGCGGAGCGCGCCGGACACCGGCGCGGCCTCCACGAGGCGGACGGTGACGGCGTCGCCGAGGCGGAAGGTGGTTCCCGTCGCCTCGCCGATCAGCGCGCGCGCAGCCTCGTCGTAGATCATGTACTCGGGCGACAGCGTGGAGATCGGCACGAAGCCGTCCGCGCCGGACTCGTTCAGCTTGATGAAGAGGCCGGCCTTCGTGACGCCGCCGATCCGCCCCTCGAAGGTGGCGCCGACATGGTCCGCAAGCCAGCCCGCGACGAGGCGGTCGATCGTCTCACGCTCGGCGATCATGGACCGGCGCTCGGTCATGGAGATCTGCTCGCCGATGGCGGGAAGCTCGGCGATCTCGTGCTCCGTCAGCCCGTCGTCGCCCAGCCCCTCTGCGCGGATGAGGGCGCGGTGGACGATGAGGTCGGCATAGCGACGGATCGGGGAGGTGAAGTGCGCGTAGCGGCGCAGGTTCAGCCCGAAATGGCCGAGATTGTCCGGCGCGTACTCCGCCTGCGCCTGGGAGCGCAGGATCACCTCGTTGACGAGGTGGGCGTTCGGACCGTCCGCGACGCGCTCCAGGATGCGGTTGAAGTGCTCCGGCCGCATCCGCGTTCCCTTCGCGAGGCGGATGTCGAGAGTCGCGAGGAACTCGGTGAGGGCGTCGACCTTCTCGAGGCTCGGCGCATCGTGGATGCGGTAGAGGAGGGGGATCCGCAGCTTCTCGCACGTTTCCGCGGCGGCGACGTTCGCCTGGATCATGAACTCCTCGATGAGCCGGTGCGCATCGAGCCGCTCGGGGACGACGACGCGGGCCACCGTCCCGTCCGGGTTGAGGACGATCTTCCGTTCCGGGAGGTCGAGCTCCAGCGGCTCGCGCGCGGAGCGGCCGCGCGACAGCACGGCGTAGGCGTCCCAAAGCGCGCGCACGACCGGGGCGATCTCGTCCGCCGCGCCGTCCGCGATCCGCTGCGCCTCGGCGTAGGCGAGGCGGCGGGCGGAGCGGATCATCACGCGGTGGAACGAGTGGCGCGTCTTGCGGCCGTCCTTGCCGAAGACCATGCGGACCGCGAGCGCGGGGCGCGGCTCGCCCTCACGCAGCGAGCAGAGGTCGTTCGAGATGCGCTCGGGCAGCATGGGGACGGCGCGGTCCGGGAAGTAGGTGGAGTTGCCGCGCAGCCGCGCCTCGGCGTCCATGGCGGAGCCGGGGCGGACATAGGCGGCGACGTCGGCGATGGCGACCCAGGCGATGACGCCGCCCTCGTTGCCGGGGTCCGGCTCGGCGAACACCGCGTCGTCGTGGTCCTTCGCGTCAGGCGGGTCGATCGTCACGAACGGGACGTCCCGCCAGTCCTCCCGGCCGGCGAGGGTCGCGGGTGCGGCCGCCTCCGCCTCGGCGAGGACGCGCTGCGGGAAGACGTGCGGGATGCCGTGGGCGTGGATTGCCAGCATCGACACGGCCTGCTCGGAGCCCGCCGGGCCGACCACCTCGACGATCCGGGCGTAGCGGCCGCGGTCGGTCTCGATCCGAACCAGCGTTCCCGTCGCGATGTCCTTCACGGCGGCGGGGTCGACCGGCCAAGAATCGCGCTCCTTCTTGGAGATCGGCGTCAGCACCGGCCGGTCACCGACCCGCTCCAGCACCGCGAGCGTCGCCGCCGGCCGCCGCTCGATGACCTTGATCACCTTGCCGATGGGCGTGTCGTCGTCGTCGTAGGAAATCCGGGCGAGGAGGCGGTCGCCGACGCCGGGCGCCGGGCTGCCGCGCAGGAGCGTCACGCGGGGGCGGGGGCTGTCCTCGTCCCACGAGGTCGGCTCGGCCACCATGTCGCCGTCCGGCGAGCGGCCGACCACCTGGAGCAGCGACACGCGGGGGAGTTCCCCTGCCTTCTGCAGGCGCTTGCCGGCCTTGGCGAGCAGCCCCTCGTCGGCCATCTCGGCCAGCAGCGACTTGAGGCCGATCCGACGGTCGCCCTTCACATTGAAGGCGCGGGCAATCTCGCGCTTGCCGACGCGGCCGGGAGTCTCGGCCACGAAGCGCAGGATCTCGTCGCGGGTGGGAAGCTCGCTCATGCTCCTCATGTGTTGCGAATCGTCGCCGTCGTCGAGTGGCTGCCAGCGGGAAACGGCCATCCCGCGGTGCAGGGTTCCGCCGACTGCGCCGACGGCCGCATCGTTGACACGGCGCTCGATCGGCGCGTATGTTCCGCTAATGTTCTAGGTCGGTGAACAGAGGAGCACCCCATGTCGCTGCGCGATCTCGCCCACAGGACGGTGGAAGCCAATCGCAACGGAACCACCAGGGAGCTGCTCGACACCGCCTACGCGCCGGGCGCCGTGTCGGTCGAGGCGGTCGCGATGGGGGAGGGCGGGCGCGAGGCCGTCGGTCTCGACGCGATCCGGGGCAAGCACGCCTGGTGGGACAGCGCGATGGAGATGCACGATCTCAAGGTCGAGGGGCCGTTCTTCCACGGCGACGACCGTTTCGCCGTGATCTTCGAGGCGGACGTGACCGAGAAGGCGAGCGGCCGCCGAATGAAGACGCGAGAGGTCGCGGTCTACCACGTGCAAGGCGACAGGATCGTCCGCGAGGAATTCTTCTACGCGATGTAGCCCGGCCGCCGCTGCGGGTCAGGCTTGGCGGCGGAGCTCGATGGGATCGCCGTGCGGCGTCCGCTCGGCAGCCTCGCGCCAGGCCTCGCGTTCGGCGGCGAGCAACTCAGCCGGTGCGAGGGGAGCGACCGCCCGCTCGAGCGCGGCGACGAAGGCGACGAAATAGGCCGTCCCGTCGTCCGCCGGGGCATGGCCTCGGCGAAGCTCCTCGCCGAGGAGGGCCGCGAAGCGCGCTGGGTCGAGCTGCCCGGTCTCGACGAGGTGCGCCTTCAGCGCCCACGCGTTCGCCTCCCATGGCGCCGCGAAGGCCGGCTCGCCCGCGTTGCGCCCCGTCTCGGCAAGGAAGACTGAAAGGTCACTCATGCCGCCTCGAGGTACGGCTCGAAGAGGTCGGCCGCGACCTCGTCCGCGGTGGTGTCGGGGCCCCAGAGATCGCGCGCGGCGAACGTGACCGTGTAGAGCGGCTGCGGGTACTCGCCGCCGCCGTGCGCGTTGGTGTCGGGGAAGACGTGTGCGCCGTGCACGGCGCTGACGGTGCCCGTCCGGCCGCGGACATAGGCCGGCGAGCGGGTGTGCGTCGGCGGCCGCATCGGCTTCACGCGGACGCGGTCACCGACCGCGAAGGACGGCGCGGGTCCCGGCCGGTCGGTCGGCCCGCCGCGGCCGATGGTGGGGCGGACGAGTTCTGCCGTCAGCACGCGGGCGGGCGGCGCCTCGCCCCGCTCGGCAAGGAGGCGCTCCAGCGCCTCGAACCAGATCCGGTAGTAGGACGCGCCGAGATAGAGCGTGTGCGGCAGGCTCTCCCGCATGTGGCGGGAGCGGTCGAGCGTCCACGACCCCGTCGCGCCCATCGCAAGCGTCAGCGCGAAGGCGGTCCGCTCCCAGTCCGCGTGGAACAGCGGCTCGTCCGGCTCCGGGCAAACCGGCCCAAAGCCGTGCGCGCCGCCCAGGTCGTGCGGCCCGTTCACGCCGGCACCGTGGCGAGGCCGGTGCCGATCATCGCGTCGCGGGTGACGAGAGCGGCGAGCGCGTCTTCCGCCCACCCCTCCGTCCCGTCCGGCCGCCGGGGGACGACGAGGTAGCGGATCTCGGCGGTGGAATCGTGGACGCGGATCCTTGTCGTCTCGGGCAGCGCGACGCCGAAGTCGGCGAGGACGCCGCGCGGGTCGGCGACCGCCTTCGCCCGGTAAGCCGGCGACTTGTACCAGACCGGCGGCAGGCCGAGGACGCTCCACGGGTAGCAGGAGCAGAGCGTGCAGACGACCATGTGATGCGTTTCGGGCGTGTTGAAGAGCGCGACGAGGTGCTCCCCCTGCCGCCCGCCGTAGCCGAGCTCGCGCACGGCCGCCGTCCCGTCGGCGGCGAGCCGGGCCGCGTAGTCGGGGTCGACCCACGCGCGCGCCACGACCCTGGCGCCATTCTGCGGGCCGACCTCGTGCTCGTAGAGGTCGACCAGCGCATCGAGCGCCGCCTCGTCCACCCACCCCTTCGCGACGAGGAGGGAGCGGAGCGCGCGCACGCGCACCTCCATCTCGGGCAGCTCGGAATGGTCGTGGTCGTGGTCGTGATCGTGGTCCATCAGGCGGCCCTGCGGATCCCGGCGGCGCGGGCCCGCACCGCGTCGGCGAAGGCGCGGAAGATCGCCGTCGAGGGCTCGTCGGTGCCGGCGAAATGCTCCGGGTGCCACTGGACGCCCAGCGCGAAGGCGGACGCGGCGGGAACGCTGACGGCCTCGATGGTGCCGTCGTCCGCCGTCGCCTCGACGCGCAGCCCGTCGGCGAGCCGCTCGATGCCCTGGCGGTGAACCGAGTTCACGGTGATGCGACGGCCGAGGATCGGCGCCAGCAGCCCGCCCGGCGCGATGGCGATCTCGTGGCGGAGGCCGAACCAGGCGTCGACGTCGTCCTGCGGTAGGGAGCGGTGGTCCATGCGGCCCTCCGCCTCGTGCAACGCGGGGTGGAGCGTGCCGCCGAACGCGACGTTGAGCTCCTGGATGCCGCGGCAGATGGCGAGCAGCGGCAGCCCGCGTTCCAGCGCGGCGCGGATGAGCGGCAGCGTTGTGCGGTCGCGCAAGGGGTCGAATGGCGCGGCCGCCTCGCTCTCCGGCTCCCCGTAGTGGCTCGGATGGACGTTCGAGCGGGCGCCGGTGATGAGGACGCCCGACGCCGCGTCGAGGAGCGGCGCGGGGTCGAGCGGCTCGGGCAGGGTGGGCAGCTGCAGCGGCAGCAGCCCCTCGCGGGCGAGCGCTCGCAGGTAAGAGGCGGGCGTGGCCGACCACATCAGCCGCTCGTAGCGGATCGGGTCGCAGGGGACGGCGACGATGGGGGAGGTCAAGGCTGCCTCGTTCGTTAGCGTCCCGGCACGCTAGCCGACGGCGGGCCGGCGCGGAAGCGGCCCGTCAGCGGTCGCCGCGGCTGCAGGCGGGGTCCTTGACCAGCCGCGGCCGCTCCGGCGTGCCGATGTTGATCATCCCGCAGGCCGCAAACGGGGTGCGGACGACCTCCGGCGGCAGGCCGTCCCGCGACTGGGCGAGGCCGGGCGAGGAGAAGAGGGGCGCGATGGCGATGAGGGGCAAAGCGAGGCGGAGCATGGGAGGCGTCCTCAGAAGCGGTTTCGTCGATCAGGCCGGGCGAGTCCGGCCCCGAAGGGCATTTGGACCTCTACCCTCGGACTTGCGAGCAACGCTCGCGTGATCGAGGCGCGAGGCTTGCGAGATCGCTCCGCCCGGACGTGGGCCCGGGGCGATGGATTCGAGCGACATCAATCCGAGGGGACATGGGCCCGAGGTTAACTTCCGGCAACGGGAGAGGGCGAGGGTTGTGGCAGCCGTTCCGAAGACGTTACACCGTGTCAAACACGACAAGACGCGACCGAGGGGATCGGAACAGCCTGGGAAGGGACACCTTTATGGATCGTCGCTCGTTTCTGTTTCGTACGGGCACGATGGCCGCAGCAGCGGGCGCGGCGCTCGCCACACCCGCCATCGCTCAGGGCCGCTCCGAATGGCGAATGGTCACCACCTGGCCGAAGAACATGCCCGGGCTGGGTCCGGCCGCCCAGCGGCTGGCCGAGCGGGTGAACGCTGCGACCGACGGGCGCGTCTCCGTCCGCGTCCATGGCGCCGGGGAGCTCGTCCCCGCGTTCGAGGCGTTCGATGCCGTCTCCCGCGGCGACGCGGAGATGTACCACGGCACGGAGAACTTCTGGGCCGGCAAGCATCCCGGCTTCGTCTTCTTCTCGGGCGTGCCGATGGGCCTTCTTGCGCCGGAGATGGACGCCTGGGTGCTGGCCGGCGGCGGCCAGGCGCTGTGGGACGAGCTGTCGGGTCGCCATGGCGTGAAGGCGTTCCCCTGCGGCAACACCGGGCTCCACATGGGCGCCTGGCTCCGGCGCGAGATCACCTCCGCCGGCGACCTCGCGGGCCTGACGCTGAGCGCCGGCGGCCTCGGCGGGGTCGTGCTCTCGGCACTCGGCGTCAACGTGGTCGTTCGACCGGAGACGGAGGTTTTCACGGCGCTGCAGTCCGGCGCGATCGACGGGGCGGAGTGGATGGGGCCGTGGCTCGACCTCACCTTCGGCCTCTACCGCGCCGCTCCGTTCTACTACTACCCCGGCTTCCAGGAGCCCGGGATGCTGATCTCGGCCGGGATCAACCGCACGGCGCTCGACAGCCTCTCCACCACGGACCGTGCGTCCGTCGAGGCGGCCTGCCTCGCCGAGAACACCATGCTCACGGCCGAATTCGCGGCGCGAAACGGAACCGCGCTCGCGGCGCTCACCGGCCAGCACGGCGTGAAGCTGAAGGCCTACCCGGACGACGTGTTCGACGGCTTCGCCCGCGTTTCGGAGGAGGTGGTGGGCGACCTCGGCCGGCAGGACGACCTCGCCCGCCGCATCCGCGACAGTTACCTCAAATCGCGGCGCGAGGTGTCCGGCTGGACCGCCGTCGCGGACCGCGCTTATGCGAACCAGCGGCTGCGCACGGCGGCCAGCAGGTCCTGACCTGTCAGGCGATGATGCCGTCCTCGACCAGCTCGCGGATGCGGGCCGGGCCGCGGACCGGCGCGTAAACGGGGCCGTCGGAGCCAGGGCCGAACGGCAGCAACAGGCCGACGATGCGCCCGCCCGCACGGACCTCCCCGTGGCCCGTGGAGGCCGCGGTTCCGGCGCGAGGTTCCGGGACGGCGGTCGCGGGTGCGGTGCCCACCAGGCGGGCGAGCGCGGCGAGCGCGGCCGGGTCGGCGGAGGGCTGCGGGCTCGGCGGAGCCGGCCAGAACGGCGCAGCGGAGGACGAAACGATCATGGCGAGGTCCTTCGGCAGGTCCTCTCGATCGGCCGCCGCTCGCTCGGCGATGACGGCGGTAATCCGGATCGAGGCGGGTCATTCGACCTGCGGCGCACGGTGGCGCCAGGAGCGAGAACGGTCTGCCGCGCGAACGCGGCGGCGGCGTGGCCTCCGTCGAGGCCGATCGCTCAGTTCCCGGCCGCCGCCAGATCGCGGGCGCGGTCGATCCACTTGTTCTCGACACTGGTCCGCGCGTACACGGGGTCCACTCTCCGCGGGCAACGTGCCCGATGCGCAGAGTGTGGCACTGCGTCGGCCGCCGGTGAAGGCTCGCTGTCGAGGAGCGCTTGGCGCGCCGAGGAGACTCGCGCCGGTGGTTCGCCCATACCGCGAGAAATCCACCCGTCGATCGTTGGTCTGCAACCATGTCGTGCCCGCTATCCGGCGTGCGCACATCTTCTATGCCGCGCGTGTGATGCCGCGGGCACTCCGGTGCTCGAGACGTCCGCGACGGCGCGTCCTGGCCCGGCAACTGCCTGCAGTAGGCGGGTGATCTAAGCCGCGAGCGCGCGCAGGTTCCTGCTGATGCGCTCGGCGGTGTCGCCGTCGATGATGGCCCCGCGGATTTCGCCGCTCCGGAGCACCGCCGCGGCCGCCGCCGCCTTCTCCACGCCGGCGACGAGGAGCACCGTCCGCGCCGACAGCTCCTCCAGCGGCACGGCGAGAATGCGCGCGTTGAGCTCGTCGTCCACGGGGCTGCCGTCGGCACGGTAAAAGCGGCCCGTCGTGTCGGCGACGGCACCCGACGCGCGGAGCCGCCGCAGGTCGGCGGACGAGATCATGCCCTGCCGTCGCAGCAGCGTCTCCTCCGACAGGTCGCCGAGGCTGACGAGCGCGAGGTCGGCCGCGCGGGCGATGTCGACCGCACTCGCGACCACGCGTTGCGAGAGGAGGATCTCGCGCTCGGCCGGTGTGTCGACGATGAAGGGTACCGGCAGAACCATGCCGATCGCGCCTGTCCGTCGGGTGAGATCGAAGATCACCTCGAACGGGTTGGCGGTGGCGTTGGCGGTGAGCGAGCCCATCAACGAGATGAACCGTGCCTCCGGGGCCTCGACGCCGGTCAGGTGGCGCGTCATCGAATCCAGCGTGCGACCCCAGCCGACAGCGACGGTGAGGTCGCGCCGGCGCGCGAGCTCGCGCCGCAGCACGTTCGCTGCTGCGAGCCCGACGGCACGGAATGCGAGCCGGCGATGCATCTCGCCCGGCGCGCCGGAAAAGCCGAGCGGCGGAGTGACGTGACAAAACTCGAGCCCGAACGCCTGCGCAAGGATGTCCTCCTGCGGCAGCGTCCCGGCGAGGCGGTCGTCGATCGTGATGGTGACGTGTCCGGCCTCGCGTGCCTCCGCGAGGAGCCGGTTCACGCGGGCGCGGGTCAGCCCCATCCGCTCCGCCGTCTCGGCCTGGTTCAGCCCACCGACGTGATACAGCCACGCCGCTCGCACCATCAGCGAAAGGTCGTCGTCCATCACCGCTCCCGGCCGCGGCGAACTCGGCGGAATCTGAACACGTGTCATGCCGCTTGACACATGTTCCGTGTTTAGCACGTTACCGCCGAACGAACGTAAATGTTCTTCTAGCGCATCAGCCGGTGTGATTGAGCCCCTAGAACGAGCGGGCACCGCACATTTTCGATACGCTGCAGCGCGTTGTTCGGCGACTGAGCGCCAGCGTCGGATCGGAGCGCTCGAGCGGCTCGGGGCGGCCCACGCGGACGTCAGACGCGATGAGGACGGCCGAGCAAGCCCCGTCAGGGGTGGAGTGCACGGTCGCACGGCCGGCGCCTCGCTGGCGGTGACAGGATGCGGCGAGCGGCGGGCGTGACGGACGTGGTCGGGTTCCCGCACGCTGCGCGACGGCGGTGGCGCTCTCGACGCGCGTCAACTGCGGTGGCCGAGCTGGGGCGCGCCGGGAGCAGAGACGTGATCGGTCCCGCGGGAACGGATTTGGTGCCCGGAAATCGGCGGACGCGGCTCCTCCGGCGCGCTACTCTCGCCCCATGCTGTTCGCCCTTCCCTCCGACGATGCGCTGTACGAGGCGCTCATCCGCCGCGACGACGGGTTTGAGGGCCGCGCCTATGTCGGCGTGTCCTCCACCGGCATTTTCTGCCGCCTCTCCTGCACGGCGCGGAAGCCGAAGCGGGAGAATTGCCGCTTTTTCGAGATGATCGCCGAGTGCCTGGAGGCCGGCTTCCGGCCCTGCCGCCGCTGCCGGCCGCTCCTGCCGCTCCTCGACACCGAGCCGATGGTCGCCCGCCTCGTGGAGGCGCTGGAGAGTGATCCCCGCCGCCGCTGGGGCGAAGAGGATATCGCGGCGCTCGGCTACGACCCGTCCGTCGTCCGCCGTGCGTTCAAGCGGCAGTACGGGATGACCTTCCTTGAGATGGCGCGCCTCACTCGGGTCAGGGTCGGTTTCGAGGCGCTGGAGGCGGGCGCGCGGGTGATCGACGCGCAGCTCGAGGCCGGCTTCTCGTCTTCGTCCGCCTTCCGCGAGGCGTTCGCCAAGCTTCTCGGCGTCGCGCCCGGTGCCCTGCCGCGCGAGGCGCCGCTGAAGGCGGATGTCATCGACTCGCCGCTCGGCGCCATGCTGGCGGTAGCGGACGGCGCGGCGCTGCACCTCCTCGAGTTCATCGACCGCAAGGCGCTGCCGGGCGAGCTCGCGCGGCTCCGGGCGGGGCGTGACGTCGTCGCGATCGGCCGCACCGCCGTGCACGACCGCGTCGCTGCCGAGCTCGACGCCTACTTCGCCGGCCGCGCAGCGCGCTTCGAGACGCCCCTCGCCGTCCGCGGGACCCCGTTCACTCGCCGCGTCTGGGAGGCGCTGCGGGCGATCCCCGCCGGCGAGACGCGGAGCTACGCCGACCTCGCCCGCACGCTTGGCGAGCCGCGCGCGGTCCGCGCCGTGGCGCGCGCCAACGGTGCGAACGAGATCGCGATCATCATCCCCTGCCACCGGGTGATCGGTGCCGACGGCTCGCTGACGGGCTACGGCGGCGGCCTCTGGCGCAAGCAGTGGCTGATCGAGGTGGAGCGGCTGTACCGCCCAGCCCGTCCCGACGCGTCTCCCTGACCGGCGAGGCGCTCTAGCGGCGGTCGAGCCGCGTCGACAGGATGATCGACGAGGTGGTCCGCTCCACCCCGTCGAGGACGCCGATCCGGTCGATCACGGCGTCCATCGCGGCGACGGTGTCGGCAGCGGCGATGACGATCATGTCGAACGCGCCGGAGACGGAGTGCACCGTCTTCACCTCCGGGATCCTGCGGAGCGCCGCCTCGACGCCCGCCGCGGCACGGGTCGGGGCGGAGACCAGGATGTGCGCGCGGATCGCTCCGGTCTCCAGCGCATCGGCCAGCACCACCGTGTAGCGGCTGATGACGCCGGTCCGCTCCAGTCGCTCGAGCCGGCTCTGCACGGTGGTGCGCGACAGGCCGACCCGGCGGGCGAGGTCGGCCACCGGCGTCCGGGCGTTCTCCTTGAGGAGCGCAATGAGGGCACGGTCGGTCGCATCCGGCGTTCCGCCGACTCCGGTCGTCGCTCCGCCGGTTGGATCCGGCATTTTCGTCGCCCTCGCGCTACAAACCGGCGGCCTTATCGCCCATTCCTGTCGTAACGGGGAGAGGCTTCATGCTCGAAATCGTCGTCGTCGGTGCCGGGAAGATCGGCTCCACCATCGCGGACCTGCTGGCGCACGCGGACTACCGCGTCACGGTGGTCGACCGCTCCGCCGCCGCGCTCGACCGGCTGGAGACGGCGGCGCACGTCGAGAGGATCGTCGCCGACATCGAGGATCCGGCCTTCTCCGGCCGGCTGCGGGACAAGTTCGCGGTCCTGTCGGCGGCACCGTACAACCTGACCCGCCGAGTCGCGGACGCGGCGAAGGCGGCTGGCGTCCATTATCTCGACCTCACCGAGGACGTCGCCACCACGCGGCACGTGAAGGCGCTCGCCGAGGGGTCGGAGACGGCGTTCATCCCCCAGTGCGGCCTCGCGCCGGGGTTCATCTCGATCGTGGCGCACGACCTGTCGCAGAAATTCGAGACGCTGGAGAGCGTGCGCCTGCGCGTCGGCGCCCTGCCGCAGTATCCGTCGAACGCGCTCAACTACAACCTCACCTGGTCGACCGACGGCGTCATCAACGAGTATTGCGAGCCGTGCGAGGCGATCGTCGACGGCGCGCTGCACGAGGTGCCGCCGCTCGAGGGGCTGGAGCAATTCTCGCTCGACGGGATCACCTACGAGGCGTTCAACACCTCCGGCGGTCTCGGGACGCTCGCCGAGACGCTGGCGGGCCGGGCGCGGAGCGTGAACTACAAGTCGATCCGCTACCCGGGCCACGCGGCGATCATGCGGGCGCTCCTGCAGGACCTGCGCCTCCGCGAGCGCCGCGACGTGCTGAAGGACATCCTCGAGAACGCCGTGCCCGCCACGATGCAGGACGTCGTCGTCGTGTTCGTCACCGTCAGCGGGATGCGCGGCGGGCTGCTCCTGCAGGAGACCTACGCGCACAAGATCTATAGCCGCACGCTGAACGGGCGCCTCCGCAGCGCGATCCAGCTCACCACGGCGGGCGGCATCTGCGCGGTGCTCGACCTCCTGGCCGAGGGCGCGATCCCGGCGCAGGGGTTCGTGCGGCAGGAGGACGTTCCGCTGCCGGCCTTCATCGCCAATCGCTTCGGCCGGGTGTATGCCGCTGAGGCGGCCTGAGGAGGATCCCATGGACGTTCGCATGACCGATCTCGCCGCCGAGGTGCGCGCCCTGATGGAGCGCCTCGGCGTCCCTGCCGCCGAGCTCGACGCGGGACGCTTCGAGGCGCGGAGCCCGATCACGGGCGAGGTGGTGGCGCGCCTCCGTGAGACGACGCCCGACGAGGCACGCGCCGCGATCGGCCGGGCCGCAGAGGCGTTCAAGGCGTGGCGCGTGGTGCCGGCGCCACGGCGCGGAGAGCTCGTCCGACTCCTTGGCGAGGAGCTGCGCGCCGCGAAGGCCGACCTCGGCATGTTGGTCACGCTTGAGGCGGGCAAGGTTGTCTCCGAGGGCCTCGGCGAGGTGCAGGAGATGATCGACATCTGCGACTTTGCCGTCGGCCTGTCGCGCCAGCTCTACGGCCTCACCATCGCGACCGAACGGCCCGACCACCGCATGATGGAGACGTGGCACCCGCTGGGCGTCTGCGGCGTCATCACGGCGTTCAACTTCCCCGTCGCGGTCTGGTCGTGGAACGCGGCGCTGGCGCTCGTCTGCGGCGATCCGGTCGTGTGGAAGCCGTCGGAGAAGACGCCGCTGACGGGGCTCGCCGTGACGGCGCTCCTGCGCCGCGCCATCGCCCGCTTCGGCGACGCGCCGGAAGGCCTCGCCGAGGTGCTGATCGGCGGCCGGGCGCTGGGCGAGGCGCTGGTGGACGACCACCGCGTCGCCGTCGTCTCCGCCACCGGCTCGACGCGCATGGGCCGCGAGGTGGCGCCCAAGCTGGCGGCCCGTTTCGCCCGCGCGATCCTCGAGCTCGGCGGCAACAACGGCGCGATCGTAGCGCCGTCGGCCGACCTCGACCTCGCGCTCCGCGGGATCGCCTTCGCCGCGATGGGGACCGCCGGCCAGCGATGCACCACCCTCCGCCGGCTCTTCGTGCACGAGAGCGTGTACGACCGGCTCGTGCCGCGTCTCGCCAAAGTCTATGGCTCGGTGTCGGTCGGCGACCCGCGTGCGGAAGGCACGCTCGTCGGGCCGCTCATCGACGCGGAGGCCTTCGACGGCATGGAACGGGCGCTCGACGAGGCCCGCGCCATGGGCGCCACGGTCCACGGCGGCGGCCGCGCCGAGGGGCCGGGCGGCCACTACGCCCGCCCTGCGCTCGTGCTGATGCCGCGCCACGACGGGCCGATGCTGCGCGAGACCTTCGCACCAATCCTTTACGTCGTCTCCTACAGCGACCTCGGCGAGGCGATCGAGCAGCACAACGCCGTCGGCGCCGGGCTCTCCTCCTCGATCTTCACGACCGACATGCGCGAGGCGGAGCGGTTCATCTCCGCGGCGGGCTCCGACTGCGGGATCGCGAACGTCAACATCGGCCCCTCGGGCGCCGAGATCGGCGGCGCGTTCGGCGGCGAAAAGGAAACCGGCGGCGGCCGCGAGGCGGGCTCCGATGCGTGGAAGGCCTACATGCGCCGCGCCACCAACACGCTGAACTACGGGACGACGCTCCCCCTCGCGCAGGGCGTCTCCTTCGAGGTGAAGGAAGGCGCCTGATGGGCTCGCTCACCGGCGGCGAGATCCTCGTCCGCGAGCTCGCCCGCCACGGCGCGAGCGACATCTTCTGCGTCCCCGGCGAGAGCTACCTCGCCGTCCTCGACGCGCTGCACGACGCCTCGCTGCGGGTGGTGGTGTGCCGCCAGGAGGGCGGCGCCGCGATGATGGCGGAGGCGGCCGGCAAGCTGACCGGCCGCCCCGGCATCTGCATGGTGACGCGCGGCCCCGGTGCCACCAACGCCAGCGCGGGCGTCCACATCGCGAAGCAGGATTCGACGCCGATGATCCTCTTCGTCGGCCAGATCGAGCGCGGGATGCGCGAGCGCGAGGCCTTCCAGGAGGTCGATTACCGCGCTGCGTTCGGCCCGCTCGCCAAGTGGGCGACGGAGATCGACGACCCTGCCCGCATCCCCGAGATCGTCTCCCGCGCCTTCCATGTGGCCACCAGCGGCCGGCCCGGCCCTGTGGTCATCGGCCTCCCCGAGGACATGCTCACCGAGCACGCCGACGTCCCCGCCGCCGAGCCCTTCACGCCGGTGGAGACGCACCCCGGCCTCGGCCAGATGGCGGACCTGCAGAAGCTCCTCTGGGGCGCGAAGGCGCCGTTCGCGATCGTTGGCGGCAGCCGCTGGAGCGCGGAGGCCGTCCGCCGCTTCGTCCGCTTCGCCGAGCGGTTCGCCCTGCCGGTCGCCTGCTCGTGGCGGCGGCAGATGCTCTTCCCGCACGACCATCCGAACTACGCCGGCGACCTCGGCCTCGGCGTCAACCCGGCGCTGCTGGAGCGCATCCGCGCGGCCGACGTGCTGCTCCTCGCGGGCGGCCGGCTCTCGGAGATCCCGAGCCAGGGCTATACGCTTCTCGGCATCCCCACGCCCGATACGGCGCTCGTCCACGTCCACCCGGACGCCGGCGAGCTCGGCCGCGTCTATCGCCCGCGCCTTGCCATCAACGCCTCGCCGACGGCCTTCGCGGCGGCGCTCGAAGGCGTCCACCCGCCGATGGCGCTCCCGTGGGCGGACGGGACGGCGGCTATGAACGCCTCATATCGCGCCTGGTCGGATCCGGCCGCCATCCGCCACCCCGGCGCGCTGCAGATGGGCGAGGTGATGGCCCTCCTCCGCGAGCGGCTCCCTGCCGACACGATCTTCACCAACGGCGCCGGCAACTTCGCCACCTGGGTGCACCGCTTCTGGCCGTTCCGCGGCTTCGGCACCCAGCTCGCCCCGACGTCGGGCTCCATGGGCTACGGCGTTCCCGCCGGCGTCGCCGCAAAGCTCCTCCAGCCGGAGCGGACGGTGGTCACGTTCGCCGGGGACGGCGACTTCATGATGACGTCGCAGGAGTTCGCGACCGCCGTTCAGTACGAGGTGCCGCTCCTCGTCGTCCTCCTCGACAACGGCATGTACGGCACGATCCGCATGCATCAGGAGCGGCACTACCCGGGCCGCGTCTCGGCGACGGCGCTCCGCAATCCGGACTTCGCCGCGCTCGCCCGCGCCTTCGGCGGCCACGGCGAGCGGGTGGAGCGGACGGAGGAGTTCGCCCCGGCGCTGGGCCGCGCGCTTGCCTCCGGCCGGCCGGCGATCCTCCACTGCCTCCTCGATCCGGAAGCGATCACGCCGGCGACGACCCTTTCGGCGATCCGGGCGAAGGCGCTCCCCTGACACCGTCGGCGGCGATCGCGCCGGCCGTTCAGGATCGTTTCAGGCTCTTCGATGGTTCTAGGGGCTGACGCGGAAAAAGATCCGCGTCCAATCAGGCGTGGGCGTGTCCCGCGCGGTGAACCGGAGAAACTCATGAAGGCGCTCATTCCTCTCATCGCGGCTGCGGGCATCCTCGCCGGCTGCCAGTCCGATTCCCAGAGCGACCGCGCGGTCGGTGGCGCGCTGCTCGGCGGCACGGCGGGTGCGGTCGTCGGCGGTCTCGCGACCGACAGCGTCGGCGGCGCGGTGGTGGGCGGTGTCGTCGGCGCGGCCGGTGGCGCGATCGTCGGCTCCGCGACGACGCCGGCCAACTGCGTCGACAGCTACGGCAATCGCGTCCCCTGTCCCTGATCGCGACGCGCCCGGCGGCCGGGCTCAACGGCCGCTGGGCAGATAGCGCTGCACCAGCGTCCACCAGTCGTCGGAGGTGATCCTGTCGACGACGGCGCGCTGGATCGCCATCGACGTCGCGGGAGGCAGCCTCGGCGACAGGCCGAAGACAACGTACTGCGGATCCTGCCGTGTCGCCGCGATCGACAGGCGGGAGCGGTGGCGCTGCAGTGCGGCGCTGAGCTCCGGCGCGCCGCCGGCGAGCGCGTCGGCGCCCCCGTGGTGGACCGTGGCAATCCCGGCATTGATGTCGTCGACCGGGACGAGGGTGAGGCGAAACCCGGTGAGGTACGCCTCGGCAGAGCTGCCGGAGACGACGGCGATGCGCCGCCCCACGACGTCCGTCGGAATGGTCACCGTGCGCTCGGAGACGACGGCCGCCGCGGCGACGATCGCAGCGGTCAGCGCCGTTGACACGGCAAGGCCGACCAGCATCCAGAGGATGGCGAGAGAGCGACCGGCAAAGGTGAGAGGCGCCTTGTCGCCGTAGCCCGTCGTCGTGAGGGTGACCACGGCCCACCAGAACCCGTCGCCGAGCCCGATCAGCGGGTGCGCAGCGAACTGCGGGTTGCGCCGCCGCTCCACGATCCAGACCAGCGCGCCCGTGACGAGAAGCACGGCGAACAGCCACCCCATGAAGCGGACGAAGTCCGGCGTGATGGCGTTGCGCATGATGCGCAGAACCACGCGCTCCGGCTCCGCCGCGAGCCCCAGTGTCGCGGTGTAGTACGGGATCGTCAGCGTGGCGTTGTCGATGGCGGAGGGCGTCGCGTCGAGGGCGATCGCGACGTCGATCTCGCCCGCCGCGAGTGCCGCCTCGATCCCGTCCGGAGGCACCGGCACGATCCGGTAGGCGATCTCGAGCTCCTCCGCCACGGTCCGCCAGAGGTCGATGCCGATCCCCTCCCAGCTCTGGTCGACACCGCGGGAGGCGAACGGCGGCCGCTCCGGCGCGGCAACGGTGAGCGGCTGCGGGAGAGGGCCCACGGGGACCGGCTGCATGGCAGCGTCGCCGGTGAGCGGTTGCGCCGCCGCAGAGCCGAGGCCGAGAAGGAGGAGGAGGACACAGAGGAGCGGGCGCAACGGCCATCCTGGCGCGTGGGAATGTCCGCCAGCCTCTGCGCTCCGCCGCTTCGCCGCAACTCTCACCGCGTGCCGTCCCCGCTCAGCTCTCCTCCTCGCGCTCCTGCTCGGCGCCGCGCGCGGAGAGGAACGTGCCGACGCTCTCCAGCGCGGGAATGTGCTCGCAGAAGGTGCGAATGGTGACGAGGAGCGGCGTCGCGATGAGCATGCCGACGATCGACCACAGCCAGGCGCACATCGCCACCGACAGGAACACGACCACGGCGTTCACCTGCAGCCGCCGGCTGACGAAGAAGGGGGTGACGAACTGGCCGACGAACGAGGTGAGGAGGAAGTAGGAGCCGCCGGCGAGCGCCGCGTCGCCGACGCTGTCGAGCGAGACGAGGCCGACCGCGACGGCGAGCGAGGCGCCGATCATCGCGCCGATGTAGGGGATGAAGTTGAGCGCGAATGCGATGACGGCGAACAGCGCCGGGTTGGGCAGCCCCTGCGCCCAAAGGGCGAGGCCGATCGTGGCGCCGAGCGCGGCGTTGATGAGCGTGATGGTGAGGAGATAGGCCGAGAGCCGCCGCTCGATGTCGTAGGCGATCCTGATCGCCGCCCGCTTGTCGCGGAAGGTCGGCATCACGTTGACGACCTTCTCGTAGATCATGTCGCCGGAGGCGAGCAGGAAGAAGAGAAGGACGAGCACGAAGACGAGCTGCGCGCCGACCGCGGGCGCGATCAGCGCGACCGACGCGGTGAGGCTCTGGCTCTCCTCGCGCACGACGAGCGCTCCGTCACCGCCCGGCGTCGCTGCGGCAGCGATGTCGCCGATGCTCTCGCCCGCCTCGACGATCGACTCCGCCGCGCCGCGGAGGTCGCGCAGCTTGCGCTCGATGGTGGCGGCGATCTCGGGCGCATCGTCGACCCACTGCGCCGCCGGCGCCGAGAGCACGACGAGCCCGCCGACAAGCCCCGCCACCAGCGCGCCGACGATGAGGAGGGCCGACAGGAACGAGGGCAGCCCGCGCCGGTCGAGGAAGCGGCGGATCGGGCTGAAGACGAGCGTCAGCAGCAAGCCGAGGATGACCGGGACGAGGAAGGCCCGTGCGTAGCCGAGCGCGCCGACCAGCATCAGGAGGAAGATACCGATGACGGCCCAGCGCGGGGCGAAGGCCGAGGGGCCAGGGCTCAGCGGCTGGGAATCAGCGACCTCGATCCCGGTGCGGGGAGCCGCTCCGACGTCGTCCATGCAGGGATCCTGACCAAGGCCTTCCTTCCTCCTTACGCCGGCCCGCGCGGCGTCGCAACGCGGCACGGCGCCGGCTTTGCCGGGGCTACACGAGAATGTCGCCGGCGATCTGGTTGACGGCATTCCGAGCACCGTGAGCTCGTCGTTGCCGCCGAACGCGGAGACCGCGTTGCCGCCGACATTCCTTGCGACCGCGAGCGCGGCCGCGATGTTGGCGAAGCCGAGCGCGGTGAAGTCGAGCACGTCCATGCCGCGCTCGAAATCGGTGATGATGTCGCCGTCGCTGTTGGCGAGGAGCACGAGGGTGTCCGCGCCGCCGCCGCCGGCGAGGTCGTCCGCGGTGTCGCCGCCGTTGAGGCTGTCGTCGCCGCTCCACCGCGGATTGCGTCCGCGCCCGAGCCGCCGAACAACTCGTCGTCTTCGCCGGCGCCGATCAGCGTGTCGTTGCCGATGCCGCCGTCGACCGGGCCGGCCAAGCCGCCGAGTCGTCCGCGGTAGATGTCGTTGCCGTCCAGGAGGCCGATCCCACCATCGATCGTGCCGGAATTTCGCACCACATCGTCGCTGGCGCCGAGATTTACGGTGCCGAGGATCCTCCCGACGTTGATGAGCGTCTCGGCGCCAGCGGAGGTGAACACCGCGTAGTTGCCGATGATTGTTCCCGTGTTCGCGATGATGTTCGCGGTGCCGGCCGCCGAGCTCACCACGATACCGGAGTCACCCTGGACGGTGCCGCTGTTGCGCACCTTGCAGCCGTTCGCGCTCGTGGCTTCGATGCCGCGGTTTTCGCCGGCGATGTCTCCGAAGTTGAAGACGGTGTTTTGGCCGCCGATCACCGACACGCCCTTGGGCGTGCCGTAGATCGAGCCGTAGTTCGTGAGGATGGAGGAACTGCCTCCGGCCCCGCCCCTCAGCTCGACGCCACTGTCTACAAGGCCGTTGACGGTGCCGTTGTTCACCACCGTGTGGTTTGTACCGTCGAGATCGATGCCGTCGCTCAGCCCGCTGACGAAGCCGGTCGGTGCGATCTCGATCCTGTTGTTCGAGCTGCCGACGGCGGACGACACGGCATCCCCGTTCTCGGACAGGGTGCTGCCGAACACGAGGAGGCGATTGTCGAAGGTGGCGCCGAACCGGAAGGCGTCGGACGCCGCGATGACGAACGTGTTCGCCTGATTGATCCAGAGGTCTCCGTTGGCCGTGAGCGTGATCCCGTCGAGATCGCTGCCTGTGAAGATTGTTGCCAGTCGATTCCTCTCCCTTACTTAATTGTAAGGGACAGTATTCGTGTTGCAGACGCGCGACTAGGCGCCCGGAAAACTTGCGGCCGTTCGCTACGGGAAGCAATCACCGCACCCGTTCGCGTCGCGGTCGATCCGCCGGCAAGTCGTTCCGGGGCCGCCTGTCGGGGCCGGGAAGCTGGGGACGATGCTCGGCCGGGGACGACAAACCGGCGCTCCCCGGTTGGAAACGGGGTGTCGAAGTTGCACATTCGTTCTATGTTGCGGCGGTGTGCGAATCGGGTGGGCGTGTGAGCGTGGCGAGACAGACGGCGCAAGGGGTGTCGATTTCCGAACGGGCCGCCCGCGCGGCCCGCCCCGACAAGCCGTCCTACCTCGATGCGCTGAACCCCGAGCAGCGGCGCGCCGTCGAGGCGATCGACGGACCGGTTCTCGTCCTCGCCGGCGCCGGTACGGGGAAGACTCGAGTCCTCACCACCCGCATCGCCCACATCCTCGCGCTCGGCCGGGCGCGGCCGTCGGAGATCCTCGCCGTCACCTTCACCAACAAGGCGGCGCGGGAGATGAAGGAGCGCATCGCCGCCGTGGTCGGCCCCGCCGCCGAGGGAATGCCGTGGCTCGGCACCTTCCACTCCATCGGGACGCGCATCCTGCGCCGCCATGCCGAGCTCGTCGACCTCCAGCCGTCGTTCACGATCCTCGACACGGACGATCAGGTCCGGCTCGCCAAGCAGATCCTCTCGGCCGAGAACATCGACGAGAAACGCTGGCCCGCCCGCCAGCTTCTAGGTGCGATCGATGCCTGGAAGAACCGGGGCCTGACCCCTGAGGAGGTGCCGTCGGGCGAGGGTGCGTTCTTCGCGAACGGCCGCGGCGTCGACCTATACCGCGCCTACCGCGACCGGCTGAAGACGCTGAACGCGGCCGACTTCGGCGACCTCCTCCTCGAGCCGATCCGCCTCTTCCGCGCGAACCCAGACGTCCTGAAACAGTACCAGGACCGGTTCCGCTACATGCTTGTCGACGAGTACCAGGACACCAACGTCGCCCAGTATCTCTGGCTGCGGCTGCTGGCGCAGGGCAACCGGAACCTCTGCGTGGTGGGCGACGACGACCAGTCGATCTACGGCTGGCGCGGTGCGGAGGTGGACAACATCCTGCGCTTCGAGGAGGATTTTCCGGGCGCCGTCGTGGTCCGGCTCGAGCGCAACTACCGCTCGACCTCGCACATCCTCGCGGCGGCCTCCCACCTCATCAGCCACAACGCCGGCCGGCTCGGGAAAACGCTCTTCACCGACCGCGTCGACCCGGACGCGCTGCCGCTGACGGTCGCCTCCGCCTGGGATTCGGAGGAGGAGGCGCGGGCGATCAACGAGGAGATCGAGAGCCTGCAGCGGAAGGGCGTGAGCCTCGACGAGATGGCGATCCTCGTGCGCACCACCGCGCAGATGCGGGCCTTCGAGGACCGGTTCGTGACCACCGGCACGCCCTACCGCGTGATCGGCGGCCCGCGCTTCTACGAGCGCAAGGAGATCCGCGACGCGCTCGCCTACTTCCGCTGCGTCGCCCAGCCAGCCTACGACCTCGCCTTCGAGCGGATCATCAACGTGCCGGCGCGCGGCCTTGGCGAGGTCGCCTTCCGTACCATCGCGACGGCGGCGCGCGACCGTAGCATCCCGATGCTGTTCGCGGCCGCAGAGCTTGTCGGGACGGACGAGATCAAGGGCAAGGCGAAGGCGAGCCTCGCCTCCCTCGTCGGCTCGTTCGACCGCTGGCGGACGCAGCTCGCGACGATGCCGCACACCGAGCTCGCCGAGATCATCCTCGAGGAATCCGGCTACACCGACATGCTGAAGGCGGACCGGTCGGCTGACGCGCCGGGGCGGCTCGACAATCTCAAAGAGCTCATCCGCTCGATGGAGGGCTTCGAGGGGATGGCAGCCTTTCTCGAGCATGTCTCCCTCGTCACGGAGGCGCAGGGCGAGGCGGCGGGCAACGAGGCCGTCACCCTGATGACGCTCCACGCCGCGAAGGGTCTCGAGTTCGACATCGTCTTCCTGCCGGGCTGGGAGGAGGGGCTGTTCCCGTCCGTCCGCGCGCTCGACGAGAACGGGCAGGCCGGGCTCGAGGAGGAGCGGCGGCTCGCCTACGTCGGCATCACGCGGGCGAAGCGGCAGGCGTTCGTGTGGTTCGCGCTCAACCGGAAGATCCACGGCATGTGGCAGGCGGCGGCGCCGTCCCGCTTCATCGACGAGTTGCCGGAGGCAAACGTCTCCGTCCGGGAGGAGGTCGGATACGGCGGGATCGGCGGCTATGGCGGCTCGCGCTTCGACCGGGTGGAGACGTTCTCCTCCACCTATCACACGCCCGGTTGGGAGCGGGCGCAGCGGCGCCGGGAAGACGTGCCCAAGCGTGAGCGGCGGCTGCCGACCCTCATCGAGGGTGAGCTCATTGCGAAGTCCGTCTCGGCGGGACCGGCGGCCTACCGCGCCGGCGACCGCGTCTTCCACCAGAAGTTCGGCCCCGGCGAGGTGGCGGCGGTGGAGGGCAACAAGCTGACCGTCGATTTCGACAAGGCCGGGCGCAAGCGCGTCATCGACTCGTTCGTCACCGCGGCCTGAGCCGGGCCGTTCACCCGCCGGCGGGTCCACCCGCAGGGCGCGACGGTCCCGGCGGCCGCCAAATGTGACCGAAACGACGCACACGGTGGGCGACGAGCCCGCCGCGCAACCCCCGCGCCCCGGTCGTGAATTGATCCCCCTCCGTGGCTCCGCTAGCCACTTGGAATTGACGTCGGGGCTGACACGTTCAGTCCCCGCGAGTGGCGTAGGGGGTGCGGATGGACCGGATCAAGATCATCGGCGGCGCGCCGCTCGTGGGCTCGATTCCGATCTCCGGCGCGAAGAACGCCGCCCTGCCGCTGATGATCGCCTCGCTCCTCACCGACGAGACGCTGACGCTGGAGAACCTCCCGCGTCTCGCCGACGTGGCCCAGCTCTTCCACATCCTCGCCAACCACGGCGTCGATCACTCGATCGAGGGCAAGCGCAACGGGCAGGACCAGCTCGCCGGGCAGACGGTGCACCTGTCGGCCCGGGCGATCGTCGACACCACCGCTCCGTACGAGCTCGTCTCCAAGATGCGGGCGAGCTTCTGGGTGATCGGCCCGATCCTCGCCCGGATGGGAGAGGCGCGGGTGTCGCTGCCGGGCGGCTGCGCGATCGGCACGCGGCCGGTGGACTTCTTCATCGATGGTCTGAAGCGGCTCGGCGCGGAGATCGAGATCGACCGGGGCTACGTGGTCGCGACGGCGAAGCGCGGCCTCGTCGGCGGCCGCATCCCGCTGCCGAAGCCGTCCGTCGGCGCGACGCACACGCTGATGATGGCGGCGACGCTCGCCCGCGGCGAGACGGTGATCGAGAACGCCGCGCGCGAGCCGGAGATCGTCGACGTCGCCGAATGCCTGCGCGCGATGGGCGCGAAGATCGAGGGCCACGGCACCTCGCAGATCGTGGTCGAGGGCGTCTCCCGCCTCCGCGGCGCGCGCCACCATGTGCTGCCGGATCGGATCGAGGCCGGCACCTATGCGCTCGCTGCGGCGATGGCGGGCGGCGACGTGGTGCTGGAGGGCGCCACGACCGAGCACCTCGAGAAGCCGCTCGAGCTGATGATGCAGGCCGGCGCGGAGGTGACCGTCACCAACCGCGGTGTCCGGGTGAAGCGCAACGGGCACGGCATCTATGCCGTCGACGCCGAGACCGCGCCGTATCCGGGCTTCCCGACCGACCTCCAGGCCCAGTTCATGGCGCTGATGACGGCGGGCAAGGGCACGAGCCGGCTGACGGAGACGATTTTCGAGAACCGCTTCATGCACGTCGGCGAGCTCGCCCGGCTCGGGGCGAAGATCCAGCTCAACGGGCAGACGGCGACGATCGAGGGCGTCTCGGCGCTGAAGGGCGCGCCGGTGATGGCGACGGACCTTCGCGCGTCGGTCTCACTGGTGATCGCCGGGCTCGCGGCGGAGGGGGAGACCGAGGTCTCCCGCATCTACCACCTCGACCGCGGTTTCGAGCGGCTGGAGGAGAAGCTGTCGCGATGCGGCGCGCAGATCACCCGCGTTTCGGGCTGACCGACGCCACTGAGGACGCAAGCGCCGCTTACAAGGTCTCGCCAACGGCCATGATCCCCGCTACTTGGCGGGCATGATCGACGCCGAGCCGTTCCCATGTCCACCGTCCACCCGCTGAAGCTTGGCGCCCTCGACGCGGAGGACCTCGCCGTCCTTTCCGCGCATGTGCAGGATGCCGTGGTGAAGGTGGCCGACATCCGCTGGTCGCCGACGGCCGGCCACTTCATCATGCCGATGAACCGCTTCGCGTGGGAGCGCACGACCTCGCGCATCCGCCGCGAGAGCGACCAGCGGCGCCGCGCCGTCCTGCAGTTCGACCGCGTCCGCAGCGTGAAGGCGAGCGGGATCGCGCCGCAGGACAGGGAGGCGGTGATCTCTGTGCTGGCGCTCCTGTTTGATCCGGTCGACCCGCCGGGCGGCGCGCTGACGGTGGTCTGCTCGGGCAATGCCTCGTTCCGGCTCGACGTGGAGGTGATCGAGGCGCGGCTCACCGACCTCGGCTCTGCCTGGAGCGCCGGCATGCGGCCGAAGCACAGGGTCCGGTAGATGCGTGCCGGAAGGGTCGCCGCCCCCGCGCCGCGCGGGCGGAAGGCGCGCTAGATGCAGCGGCTCGACACGCGGGACGCGGAGTTCGAGGGCGCGTTCGCCGAGCTCCTCGCCGACCAGCGGGAGATGGCGGCGGACGTGAACGACGTCGTCGCCGCCATCATCGCCGACGTCCGCGCGCGGGGCGACGCGGCGCTCGAGGAGTACACCGTCCGCTTCGACAGGCTCGACCTCGACGAGGTGCCGCTCCGCGTGGCGCCGGAAGAGGTCGCGGCGGCGCGGGCGGCGGTGCCGGCCGAGACGCTCGATGCGCTCGCCTTCGCACGTGACAGGATCGCCGCCTTCCACGAGCGGCAGCGGCCGGAAGACCTGTGGTTCACCGACGCCGCGGGGGCGAGCCTCGGCTGGCGCTGGACGCCGCTGTCCTCCGTCGGGCTCTACGTCCCCGGCGGGCGGGCGGCGTATCCGTCGTCGCTGCTGATGAACGCCGTGCCGGCGAAGGTCGCCGGCGTCGGGCGGGTCGTGATGGTGGTGCCGGCGCCCGACGGTGTGCTGTCGCCCGCCGTGCTCGCCGCCGCCGACCTCGCGGGGGTGACGGAGATCTGGCGCATTGGCGGGGCGCAGGCGGTCGCGGCCCTCGCCTACGGCACGCAGTCGCTGCGGCCGGTGGACAAGATTGTCGGCCCCGGCAACGCCTACGTGGCGGCCGCCAAGCGGCAGGTGTTCGGGGCGGTCGGCATTGACCTGGTCGCGGGGCCGTCCGAGGTGGTGGTGGTCGCGGACGGCGGGGCGGACGCGGGGCTCGTCGCCGCCGACCTCCTCGCGCAGGCCGAGCACGACGAGGCGGCGCAGGCGATCCTCGTGACCGACGACCCGGCGCTGGCGGATGCCGTCGCCGCCGCCGTCGTCGCCCAGGCGGCGGAGCTGCCGCGCCGCGCCATCGCCGAGGCGAGCTTAGAGAATCACGGGGCGATCATCCTTGCCGCATCGCTCGACGAGGCGGCGGCGCTGGTCGACCGCATCGCTCCGGAGCACCTGCAGCTCGCCGTTGCGGACCCGGAGCCTCTCGCGGCTCGGATCACCCACGCCGGCGCGATCTTCCTGGGCTACGACACGCCGGAGGCCGTGGGTGACTATGTTGCCGGGCCGAATCACGTTCTGCCGACGAGCCGCTCGGCCCGCTTCTCGTCCGGCCTCTCGGTGCTCGACTTCATGAAGCGGACGACGCTTCTCTCCGTTGACCGCGCGGCGCTCGGCCGGCTCGGCGGCGCCGCGATGACGCTCGCCGCCGCCGAGGGGCTCGACGCCCACCGCCTCTCCATCGCGCGGCGGCTCCCGTGACGGAGCAGCGGACGCGGCTCATCGCCATCACGCTGGACGAGTCGTCGATCGAGCGCGGCAGCCCGGACGTCGAGCACGAGCGGGCGGTCGCGGTCTATGACCTCCTCGAGGAGAACCATTTCGAGCCGGTCGGCGTCGCTGAAGGACCCTACCGGCTTGTCCTCTCGATCCAGGAGAACCGGCTCGTCTTCACCATCCAGGCGGAGGACGGGGCTCACATCGTCGCGCACATGCTGTCGCTGACGCCGCTCCGGAAGGTGGTGAAGGACTATTTCCTGATCTGCGACAGCTACTTCAACGCGATCCGCCGCGCGACGGCCTCGCAGATCGAGGCAATCGACATGGGCCGGCGCGGCGTGCACGACGAGGGCTCCCGCATTCTCGCCGAGCGGCTCGGCGGCAAGATCGTCATCGACCACGACACGGCGCGGCGCCTCTTCACCCTCATCTGCGCGCTCCACTTCAAGGGCTGACGATGGCCGCCGAGGCGCCCGGATCGGTGCTCTTCGTCTGCCGCCACAACGCCATCCGCTCGCCAATGGCGGCGGCGCTGACGCGCTCGCTCTTTCCCGGCATCTACACTCGGTCGGCGGGCGTCGAGGCCGGCCAGCCCGACCCGTTCGCGGCCGAGGTGATGAAGGAGAAGGGCCTTGACATCTCGCGCCGCCACCCGCGGACGCTGGAGCAGCTCGCCGATACCGGGTTCGACCTCGTCATCACGCTCGCGCCGGAAGCGCACCACCACGTGCTCGAGATCGCGCGCACGCAATCGTTCGACGTGGAGTACTGGCCGACGCTCGACCCGTCGGGTATGCAGGGCTCCCGCGCGCAGATCCTTGACTCCTACCGCTCCTGCCGCGATTCACTCGAGCGTGCGATCCGGCAACGGCTCGGCGCACGCTCCGCGACACTGGAACGGCTTGATCCAAGCCCCACTTAACAGTCATGGCGCCGTTTGAGACGCCCCGATGAACCAACACACAAGGCGCCCATGGCGAAGGAAGAAGTCCTGGAATTTCCCGGGCAGGTGACAGAGCTCCTGCCCAACGCAACATTCCGCGTGAAGCTCGAGAACGACCACGAGATCATCGCCCACACCGCGGGGCGCATGCGAAAGAACCGCATCCGCGTGCTCGCCGGCGACAAGGTCCTCGTCGAGATGACGCCGTACGACCTCACCAAGGGTCGCATCACCTACCGCTACAAGTGAGCTGATGGCGCGCGCCCGCGGCAGTTCGGTCCTCGTGCTCGCGTCCGCGTCTCCGCGGCGGCTGCAGCTCCTCGAGCAGATCGGCTTCACCCCCGACCACCTTTCCCCGGCCGACGTCGACGAGACGCCGGAGAAGCGGGAGCGGCCGCGCGACTACGCGCAGCGCCTCGCCCATGCGAAGGCCGAGGTCGTGTGGGAGCGCGTGAAGGAGGTGCTGGACCCGGCGAACACGTTCGTTCTCTCCGCCGACACAGTGGTCTCGCTCGGCCGGCGCATCCTTCCGAAAGCGGACAGCTACGACATCGCCGAGGCGTGCCTCAAGAACCTTTCCGGCCGCTCCCATCGGGTGACGACCGCCGTGGTCGTCAAGGGGCCTCGCGGAAAACTGCGCGAGCGAATGGTCGAGACGCGGGTCAAGATGAAGCGCCTCTCCGCCGCCGAGCTCGCCGCCTATCTCGGCTCGGGCGAGTGGGAGGGGAAGGCGGGCGGCTACGCGATCCAGGGCCGCGCCGGCGCGTTCGTGACCGAGATCGTGGGCTCCTACTCTGGCGTCGTCGGCCTGCCGCTCTACGAGACGCAGGCGCTCCTCGTCGGCGGCGGCTTTTTGCGCGACCCCGCCGACGCCCCGACGATGGCGATCTGAGGCGCCCCATGAGCGAGCCCGCCAACACCACCCGACGCTGCCCGATCTGCGGCCGCCCCGCCGAGCGGAATACGCGCCCCTTCTGCTCCAAGCGCTGCGCCGACGTCGACCTCCACCGCTGGCTCGGCGGCCACTACGCGATCCCCGTGGTGGAGGAGGACGGCAGCGCCGAGCCTGCCGCGCCGGAGGACGACGGTGGCGACACGCGCCACTGATCCTCTCCGGCCGCTGCCCCCGGCGTGATCACACGCCATAACCCGGGAGATCTCCATGCCAACGGACGTCAAATACCGCACGACGGCCACTGCTACCGGCGGCCGCACGGGCCACACGAAGAGCGCCGACGGGATCGTCGACGTCGAGCTCTCGACCCCGAAGGAGCTCGGCGGGCCTGGCGGAAACGGCACCAACCCCGAGGCGCTGTTCGCGGCAGGCTACTCGGCCTGCTTCCTCGGCGCGATGAAGGCCGTTGCCCGCAGCGGTGATTACCCAAAGGTGCCGGACGACGCGACCGTGACGGCGACGGTCGGCATCGGTCCCCGCTCCGAGGGTGGCTTTGGCCTCGACGTGGCGCTGGAGGTCAACCTCCCCGGCGTTGACCGTGCGGAAGCCGAGAAGCTGGTCGAGGCAGCACACCAGGTCTGCCCCTACTCGAACGCGACGCGCGGCAACCTCGACGTCCGCCTGACGGTCGCCTGACACGGCGACGGGCGGGGGCAATGCGCCACACCCCGCCTCCGCCCGCCAGCCGCGTTGGTCTCCCGCAAACAGGGAGGCCAGCCATGGCGAAAGAGCTGAAGAAGGGCGACAAGGTCGAGTGGGACACGAGCCAGGGCAAGACCCACGGCACCGTGGTCAAGAAGCAGACCAGCGAGACGCACATCAAGAGCCACAAGGTGGCCGCGTCGAAGGACGACCCGCAGTTCATCGTGAAGAGCGACAAGTCGGGCAAGGAAGCGGCGCACAAGCCCGAGGCGCTGCGCAAGAAGAGCTGACCGTCGGGCGGTCCCACGGCCAGCGCCGGGGCTGCGCCCGAACAGCGGGATCGGCTCGGCAGTGGCAGCGAAGCTCGGCCGAGCCGCCACCCGGCTGGGCACACCGCACGGGCGCGCCCGGCCACCGATGAGCCGCGCGCGCGACGGAGACCGCCGCGCGCCCATTCGCTCAGAGGTCGAACGGGAGCAGCACCTCGTTCACCACGTGGATGACGCCGTTGCCGGTGATGATGTCCGGGGCGATGATCTCCGCGTTGGCGAGATCCGGATCCGCGTCGTCCACCTCGGTGCCGATGAGGTCGAGGTCGGCGTCGGCGAAGAGCGGCTGGATCGTCCCGCCCGCCTGCAGCTCGCCGAGCGTCTCCGCCCCGCCGACCACGTGATAGGTGAGGACGTCCGTCAGGACAGGGACGGGGTCGCCGCCGCCAAGGTCCTCTGCTACCGCGATGATCGCCGCCAGGGCGCCGGCCTCGTCGCTGCCCGCGAAGCCGAGCCGCTGCGCGAACGAGATGAACGCCGCGTCGTTTGGCGCGAAGACTGTGAACGACGCCTCTGGGTCGGCGAGCACCCCGGTCAGCCCGGTGGCCTCCAGCGCGCTGAGGAGGAGGTCGAAGTCCTCGGGGTTGTCGTCCGGGGTGCCGCCGCTTTCCGCCACGACCGCGGCGATCGTCGCGGGCTGGCCGGACGCTTCGGCCACGCTCACCAGCGTCTCCCCGAGGCCGTCGACGACCAGCGCATCGGCGAGGTCAAAGAAGCTGTCGACCTGCGCCGCCGGAATCCCCTCCAGCGTGATCTCGCCTGTCGGGTGCTGGATGACGAGGTCGCCTGCGCCGTTCTGGTTGAGGAACCAGTCGTCACTGGCGTTGTCGAGCGCGGTCAGAACCGCCGCGACAGTACCGCCGCCGCCGATGATAGCCTTGGCAAGGCCCGGGGTCGACGCGAGGACGTCGGCGACGTCGAGGACGATCTTGTCCTCGCCGAGCGTGAAGTCCGTGATCGTGTCGAATCCCTCGTTCGGGTTGTTCGGGTTGAAGCGGAAGAGGTCAGGCCCCTCGCCGCCGGTGAGGCTGTCGTTGCCGCTGCTGCCGATCAGCACGTCGCGACCGGCGTCGCCGGAGAGGACGTCATGTCCGGCGCCACCGGCGAGGAGGTCGTCACCCTTGCCGCCGGCGAGATCGTCGTCACCGCCCTTGCCGAGAAGGCGATCGTTCCCGGCGCCACCGCGGAGGACGTCGCTGCCGACGCCGCCGTCCAGCCGGTCGTCTCCCGCCCCGCCGTCGAGGCGATCGTCGCCGCCATCGCCGTTGAGCGCGTCAGCGCCGCTGCCGCCGATGAGGATGTCGCGGCCATTGCCGCCGCTGAGGAGATCATTTCCGCCGCCTCCGAGGAGGACGTCGTCGCCGGCCTGGCCGCCGAGGCTATCGTCGCCCGCGCCGCCGACGATGGCATCGCTCTCGGTGCCGCCGAGGATCCGGTCGTTGCCGCGGCCGCCGAAGATGAGATCCGCGCCGCCGCGTCCGAAGATGCGATCGTCCTCCGCGCTGCCGAGGAGGAGGTCGCTGGTGCCGGTGCCCTGGATCGGCTCACCCGTGCTGTAGACGCGCCCGATCGCCGTGGGATCGGGGAGGTGGAGACCGTGGCGCTCGGCGAAGGTGGAGAGAAGCGACTTTGTCATCGATCCTACCTGAATGCTGATCGGCCCCTCTGTGGGAACCCGCGACGGATACGGGGGGCACGCATTCAGGGATGTGTCGGAACCGTGTCCTCGCAGTCTCGTGAAAAGGCGTGACCACTCGTGTGGGCGGCGCGCGACGCCGCCAAGGGGGCGCGCGGCGCCGCTTTCACATCAGGCGGCGAGGTGGATGCCGCACTCCGTCTTCGCGAGGCCCCGCCAGCGGCCGGCGCGCGAGTCCTCGCCGGGAGCGACAGGGGCGGTGCAGGGTTCGCAGCCGATCGACGGATAGCCCATGAAGACGAGCGGGTTGCGCGGCAGTTCGTGGCCGTCGATGTAGGCGTCGACCTCGTCCTGGCTCCAGGAGGCGAGCGGGTTGAACTTCACCCGCGGCCCGTCCCGCTCGATCGTCTTCATGCCGCCGCGAATGAACGTCTGCTCGCGGCGGCGGCCGGTGATCCAGGCGTCGTAGCCCTTCAGCGCGTCGCCGAGGGGGCGGACCTTGCGCATCGCGCAGCAGAGGTCCGGGTTCGTCGCGTGCAGCGTACCCGCGGGATCCGCCGCGGCGAGTTCGGCGGCCGCCGGGTGGAGGTCGATCACGTTGGTGAGGCCGAGCGTTTCCGCCACCTCGTCACGGTAGCGCCGCGTCTCCCAGAAGTGCTTGCCCGTGTCGAGGAAGAGCACGGGAAGCGTCCGGTCCACGCGGGACACCATGTGGAGGAGGAGGATCGAATCGGCGCCGAACGAAGACACGAGCGCGATCCGGCCCGGGAAGAGGTCGTAAACGGCCGCCGCGAGAAGGTCCTCGGCCGCGAGGTCGCCGTAGAGGCGGTCGAGGTTCTCGGGCGTGCGGTACGGGAAGCGTTCGACGGTGTTGAGCATGGGTCAGCCCACGAAGGCCTTCTCGACCACGTAGGCGCCCGGCGCCGCGTTGGAGCCCTCGGCGAGCCCCGCCCGCTCGGCGAGCGCCCGCGTGTCGGCGATCATCGCGGTGGAGCCGCAGATCATCACCCGGTCGTCCGGCCCCCAAGGCGACGTCCCCGCGGCGTCGAACAGGGCGCCGCTCTCGATGAGGTGGGTGCCGCGGCCGGCGAGCGTGCCCTGCGCCGGCGCCTCGCGGGTGACGGTGGGGACGTGCGTCAGCCGCTCGGCGACGAGCTCGCCGAGGAACTCGTTGGCGCGGGCGTCGGCCACCACGTCGAAACCGTACTGCAGCTCCCCTGTCGTCCGCGCGGTGTGGACGAGGACGACGCGCTCGAACCGCTCGTACGCCTCCGGATCGCGGATGACGGAGGCGAACGGGGCGACGCCGGTGCCGGTGGAGACGAGCCACAGCGTCCGGCCGGGGAGGAGCGCGTCGAGGACGAGCGTGCCCGTCGCCTTCGGCTTCAGCATGACCGCGTCGCCGGGCTGGATCTTCTGCAGGCGCGAGGTTAGAGGGCCGTCCGGCACCTTGATCGAGAAGAACTCGAGCTCGTCGTCCCAGTTCGGGCTCGCGATCGAGTAGGCGCGCAGGATCGGCTTGCCGTTGTCGCCCGGCAGGCCAAGCATCGCGAACTCGCCGGAGCGGAAGCGGAAGCCGCGCGGCCGGGTCAGGCGGAAGGCGAACAGATCGTCGGTGTAGTGGCGGACGGAGAGGACCGTCTCGCCGTCGACCGTGGTGCGCGTCGGCGACGCCGTGCGCTCGAGAAGCGTGCTCATAACGATCCGATCAGTGGAGGTGCCGGGCGGCCCAGATGCCGTGCTCCGGTCCGCGCGAGGTGGGATCCGCGACGTAGAGCTCGCGGACCGAGTGGGTAAGCGCGCCGCGCCAGGCCGCCTCGCCATGCCGCTCGACGGCCTCGTTGGCGACGAGGATCGCGTCGAAGCCGCACTGGAAGGCATGCCGCGCCTGGTCCGGGATGAGCGGGCCAGCGGCGACGAGGCGGCCACGGAAGCCGCGCTCGCGCAGGATGCGCGCGGTGGAGAAGCCGCGGCCGTCGGAGGTGGCGCCGAAGCGGACCGTCACGACAGGCACGGCGAAGTCGACGCCCGCAAGGTCGGCGCCGGCGACCTCGAGCCCGGGGTCGAAGGTGGGCTCCTTCTCGAAGGAGCCTCCGGCGTCAAGCAGCCACATGCACGCCTCCATAGACGGCGTCCTTGAAGACGCCCTTGCCGACGCGGGCGTAGGTGTCGGCGAACGCCTCGCCGGGGGCGCGGTGCGCCTCCCAGGTGGCGAGGATGGTGTCGATCACGTCCGGCACCTCCTCGGCGCCAAAGCCCGGGCCGAGAATCTCGCCCACGGCGGCGTGCTCGTCCGCCCGACCGCCGAGCGTAATCTGGTAGTTCTCGACCTCCGCCTTGTTGAGGCCGAGGATGCCGATGTTGGCGGCGTGGTGATGGCCGCAGGCGTTGATGCAGCCCGAGATGTTGAGCGACGGCCCGCGCGGGTCCTCGCCGGCGGCGATCTTCCGCGCCTCGCGGACGCGCATCCGGTCGGAGAGGGCCTGCGCGATCGGGATCGAGCGGGCGGTCGCGAGGGCGCAGTAGTCGAGCCCCGGGCAGGCGATGATATCGGACGTGAGGCCGATGTTGCCTGTCGCGAGCCCGGCCACCGCGAGGCCGCCGAACAGTTCCGCGAGGTCACTCTGCGGCACCGATGGCAGGACGAGGTTCTGCCGGTGGGTCACGCGGATCTCGCCGCCGGAGTAGCGGTCGGCGAGGTCGGCGACGGCGCGCATCTGCTCGGCCGTCGCGTCGCCGGGGATGGCGCCGCGCGCCTTCAGCGAGATCGAGACGACGGCGTACCCGTCCACCTTGTGGGCGGTGACGTTCTGGGCGAGCCAGGCGCCGAACGCACCCGTCGTCGGGTGGCGGACGGGAGGCAGGGGCTCCGGGAGCCCGGCGAAGTGCCGCGCGATCCGGTCGTACTCGGGCGCGGCGAGGGCGAACACGTCGGCCGTCCGCTCGGCGAGGTCGGCGTAGACCGCCTCGCGGTAGCCCTCGATGCCCATGTCGCCGACGAGAATCTTGATCCGCGCCTTGTACTTGTTGTCGCGTCGGCCGGCGAGGTTGTAGACGCGCAGCATCGCATCGAGCGTGGGAAGCACCCGCTCGAACGGCACGTTCTCCTCGAACAACCAAGCGACGCGCGGCGTGCGGCCCTGTCCGCCACCGACCCACAGGTCGGCCGACGGTCGGCCGCTCGCCGACGGGCGGACGCGGAGGCCGATATCGTGGAACTTCATCGCCGCGCGGTCGTGATCGGCGCCGATGACGGCGATCTTGAACTTGCGCGGCAGGTAGGCGAACTCGGGGTGCAGCGACGACCACTGCCGGATCAGCTCCGACATCGGCCTCGGGTCGACCTCCTCGTCGCCCGCGACGCCGGCGAACGCATCGGTGGTCACGTTGCGGATGCAGTTGCCGGAGGTCTGGATCGCGTGCATCCCGGAGTCGGCGAGGATGTCGAGCATGTCCGGCACATCGCGCAGCTCCGTCCAGTTGAACTGGATGTTCTGCCGCGTCGTGAAGTGGCCGTAGCCGCGGTCGTAGTTCTCCGCGAGGTGCGCGAGCGTGCGCATCTGGTTCGAGGAGAGGACGCCGTAGGGGATCGCGATCCGCAGCATGTAGGCGTGGAGCTGCAGGTAGAGGCCGTTCTTCAGCCGCAGCGGCTTGAACTCGTCCTCGGTGAGCTGCCCGGCGAGGCGGCGGCCCACCTGGTCGCGGAACTCCGCCGCGCGGGCCTTCACGAACGCCTGGTCGAAACCGTCGTACTGGTACATCTCAGGCTGCCGTTCTGATCGGGGTGGGGAGGAGGATCGAGGGGCCGGCGAGGCGGCGCCGCTCGCGCAGCTCCACCGGCGTGCCGGAGCCGTCGATCTCGACGAGGTAGGCGGCGACGACGTGGTTCGTCGCCTCTTCCGCCTTGCCGGTTGCGGCAAGGGCGGCGCGGACGTCGTCGTCGGTGGCACGGGTGGCGGCGTGGATGTCGCCCCCCCAGCCCGAGCCGGTCCAGAACACGATACGGCCCGACAGGAGCTCGTTCGCCGTCAGCACCTCGGGGCCCTTCAGTTTCCTTGCCATCACGCCGCCTCCAGAACCCGGGCCGTCCCGGCCGCAATCGCACGCGAGCGCATACCGACCATGATCATCAGCGGCCCGTCGCCGGGCAGCGCGTCGACCGCGTCCCCCAGCGTGCCGAGGGTCGCGTGCGCCACCGTCTCGTCGATTCGGCCGGCGCTCTCGACGAGGATCACGGGCGTCGACGCGGGCCGGCCGTGGAGCACAAGCCGGCGCTGCACGCCGCGCGCGTTGCCACGGCCCATGTAGATTGCGAGCGGCGCGGTACCGCCCGCGGCGGAGGCCCAGTCGACGGCCTCGATGTCGTCCTCGCCGCCAGCGCCGTGGGCCGTCACGATACGCAGCTCCTGCGCCTGGCCGCGCTCGGTGAGCGGGGCGAGCGCCGAGGCCGCGGCGACGGACGCTGCGGTGACGCCGGGCACGATCTCGACCGCGAAGCCCGCCGCCTGCACCGCGTCGATCTCCTCCGCGAGCCGGCCGAAGATCGACGGGTCGCCGCCCTTCAGGCGGACGACGCGGCCGCCGGCGCGGGCGTGCTCCACGATGAGGGCGTTGATCTCGTGCTGCTTCAGCGCATGGCGACCTGCGCGCTTGCCGACGTTGACGAGGAGCGCCTCGCGCCGCGCGAGCTCGAGGATGTCCTCCGCCACCAGCGCGTCGTAGAGGACGACGTCGGCGCGGTCGATCCGCTGGCGGGCGCGCTCGGTGAGGAGGTCCGCCCCGCCCGCGCCGGCGCCGACGAAGGCGACCGGGTGCGTGAGGCTGTGGTCGTCCGCGAGGAGCGAACGGGCGGTGCGGCCGAAGCCTGTCCGCTCGAATGCGCCGTCCAGCGCGCGGCCGAAGAGGGCGTGCCAGAAGCGGCGGCGGGGCGCGCCGGGAGCGATGTTCGCCGCCACGTGGTCGCGCAGCGCGCCGGCCTTGCGGGCGACGCGACCGAGCCCCTCGGGGAGCATCCGCTCGACCCGCGCCTTGATTTCGCGGGCGAGGACGGGGGCGGTGCCCTCCGTGCCGATCGCGACCACGACCGGGTCACGGTCGACGATGGCGGGGGTGATGAAGTCCGACACCTCCGGCTGGTCCGCGGCGCAGACCGGGATGCCGGCGGCACGGCAGCGGCGGGCGATCGCGGCGTCCAGCGCGTGGCTGCCGGTCGCGGCATAGGCGAGGGCGGCCGGAGGCAGGGCAATGGCGAGCGGGTCGGCGGTGACCGCCTCGGCGCCGGAGAGGTCGATGGCGGTGTGGTCGAACGCGTCGGACACGACGACGATGCGGGCGGAGGTCTTGGCGAGAAGACGCAGCTTCGCTGCAGCTTCGGCGCCGCCGCCGAACAGAAGCACCGTCTGCCCCTTCACGCTCCAGAAAATCGGAAATGCGTCCACCGATGCCGCTCCCTTGCCGGTCGCTGGAAGGTGGCCTTGTCCTGCCGTCGGGGCAATCGGCAGGAAGAAATAAGGCGAGAGGTGTTCCCGCGAGCGACGAGAGGCGATATTTTCCCGTCGATTGCCTCGCACGGCGAACAGGTGGACGATGGACGAGCTCGACCGCAGGATACTCGGCATCCTCCAGGAGGACGCGACCCTGCCCGTGGAGAAGATCGCGGAGCGGGTGAACTCCTCCAAGTCGCCCGTCTGGGCGCGGATCCGCAAGCTCCGCGAGGCCGGCGTGATCGCCCGGCAGGTCGCGATCCTCGATGGCGAGAAGGTCGGCCAGAACGAGGTGTTCTTCGTCCTCGTGAAGACGTCGAGCCACTCCGCGGGCTGGCTCGAGCGCTTCCACGCGGCGATCGCGCGGATGCCGGAGGTGCAGGAGGCCCACCGCCTCGCCGGCGAGATCGACTACATCCTCAAGGTCCGCGTCCGCGACACACGCGCCTACGACGACTTCTACAAGCGCCTCGTGAAGGAGGTGGAGCTCTTCTCCGTCACCTCCACGCTCTCGATGGAGACGCTGAAGGAGACCACCGTCATCCCGCTCGGGCCCGCCGCGCCGGTACGCGCGAGCGATCAACCGCGCGAGAGCACGACCGCGTAGAGCGCTTCCGGCTCGTCGTTCCTCTTCAGGATGGCACGGACCTCGTCGGCGGCCTCGGCTTCAACCGCCTTCCTTTCGTCCGCGGAGAGATCCGGCCCCCCGCCTGCCGCGAGCCGCGCCCGCCGGCGCTCCTCGGCCCGGGCAATGTCGGCCGCCGGATCGGCGGAGAAGGCGAGCGGCTCCGGCAGGCGCTCGTTGATCCGTTCGAAGACGGCGTTCATGTCCTCGACGAGGAGCGCATGCTCGGCGACGAGGTGGTAGTCGAGCCGGGCGACTTCGCGGTGGAACGCGATGTAGCGCTGCGCGCACTCCGCCGCCGTGAGCCGCCCTCGCATCGCGATGCTGTCCGCGCTGATCGCCTCGAACGGCCGGCGCAGGACGACGACCCGCGGGATCTTCTGCAGCGCGCCGATGCGCAGGTTGAGCGGGTCGTGCGTGCCGTGTGCGAACCTGAGCCGCGGGTTCAGCGTCGCGAGGAGGTCCGACATCAGCGCGACGCCCGATTCCGGGGAGCCCTCCACCACGAGGCGGCAGCCCTCGGCGCACACGCGCTCCGGAGGGTGGCCGGCACCGCGGAGGTGGGCGCGGATCGCCTCGGCATTGCCGGACCGCATGTCCGGCGCGGGGATGGCGGAGGGCGTGGTCATCGCGGCGCGGCCTCCCGTGTCCGTGCGGTGTTGACGACGAGGATGCCGGCCGCGACGAGCGCGACGCCAACGGCGTCCGCGGCGGTCAGCGGCTCGCCGAGCAGCGCCCAGGCGAAGCCAACGCCGAAAATCGGGTTGAGGAAGTGGAAGGCGCTCGCCCCGGCGGCGGTGAGCCGGCCGACGAGCCAGAACCAAAGCAGCGTCGCGACGATCCCCGACACCACGATGAGGTAGCCGAAGGCGACGAGCGCCTCGCCGTCGACGTCGACCGCCGTCACGTCTTCGAGGAGGAGGGCGACGGGAAGGCACCCGAGCGAGCCGACCAGCATCTGGCACGCGACCACCATCAGGAGCCCCGTGCCGAACGCGCCCCGCTTCACGGTCAGCGTGGCGACGGAGAGGGCGAGGACGCCGCCGGTCGCGAGGCCGACGCCGAAGAGGTCGACACCGCCCGCGACACGCTCGCCCATGATCCAGGCGACGCCGACGAAGCCGACGAGAAGCCCCGCCACCTGCCGCGCCGTGACCCGCTCGCCGATGACGGCCGGCGCGAGAGCGGCGACGATGAGCGGCATCGCCGAGGCGATGATGGCGGCGAGCGCGGCGGGGATCATCGTCATCGCCGCGAAGAAGAGGCCGAGATAGAGGGTGTTCTGGCAGAGGCCGAGGATGACGATCCGACGCCAGACCTCCGCTCCGCGCGGCAGCCGCTGGCCGAGCGCGAAGGCGATCGCAGCGGCGATGAGGGCGGCGAGGAAGAAGCGCACGGCCGAGAGCGTGAAGGGCGGCGCGTGCAGGAGCACGATCTTCGCAACCGAAAAGGCGGACGACCAGATCAGCGCAAAGGCGACACCCACGGCGCCGACAAGCGCCATCTGCGCCGGCGCCTTCGCCTGTTCCGTCGCTGCCGTCATCACCTCTCCCGCCGGCGCGTCGGAGCGGCGCCGTCCCAAGGGCGCCTCCCGTAGCCGGTCGGCAGCGCGGGCGCCAGTCCGGCCCGGGAGACGGCCGCAAGTCCGGCCGGGATGCGCCGGGCGTAGCGCCATGCCATAAGGCGGCACCCGCCGGCTGCCCTTCGGCTCGGGAGAAGCGCCATGCCCGACACCCCGCCCGTCGCGTCCCTTCTCGACACGGACTTCTACAAGCTCCTGATGGCGGCCTTCATCCGCCGCCGCCATGCCGACGTCCGCGTCACCTACTCCATCATCAACCGCTCGCGCCGCGTGCCGCTGGCGACGATCGTGCCGGAGAGGGCGTTGCGCGAGGCGCTCGACCATGTGCGCGGCCTCTCGCTGGGGGCGAGCGAGGCGGCGTACCTGCGCGGCGGGGTCTTCTATGGCCAGCGCGGGCTGTTCGACGACGACTTCCTCGACTGGCTGTCGACGCCGCGGCTGCCGGACTACCACCTCGAGCGTGCGGGCGACCAGTGGGAGCTCACCTTCGAGGGGCCGTGGCCGGAGACGATGCTCTGGGAGGTGCCGGCGCTCGCCGTGCTGATGGAGCTTCACAGCCGGGCGGCGATGGACGGCCTCGGCGCCTTCCGGGCCGACCTCGCGACGGCGCGGGCCAAGGCGCGGCTCGCCGACAAGATCGAGCGGCTGCGCGCGATGGACGGCGCGATCATCGCCGACTTCGGAACCCGCCGCCGCCACTCGCTCGCCTTCCAGGAGTGGGCGGTCGCGGCCATGGCCGACGGGCTTGGCCACGCCTTCGCGGGCACCTCCAACGTGCTTCTGGCGTTGCGGCAGAACCTTCCCCCCATCGGCACCAACGGCCACGAGCTGCCGATGGTGCTTGCCGCGCTTGCCGACGGCGACGCCGCACTCGCCGAGGCGCCCTACCGGGTGCTCGCCGACTGGCAGGAGGATTTCTCCGGCGGCCTCCGCGTTATTCTCCCGGACACCTTCGGCAGCCCGACCTTTCTCGCCCACGCACCGGACTGGCTCGCCCGCTGGCCGGGGCTCCGCGTCGATTCCGGCGACCCGGTGGAGCGCGGCCAGGCGGCGATCGACTGGTGGCGCTCGCGCGGCGAGGACCCGCGGCAGAAGCGGATCGTCTTCTCCGACGGGCTCGACGCGGGCACCATGGAGATGCTGCACGCGCGCTTCGCCGGCCGCGTCGGCGTCGTCTTCGGATGGGGGACGCTGCTCACCAACGACTTCCGCGGCCTCGCGCCCGGCGACGCGCTGGCGCCGTTCAGCCTCGTCTGCAAGGCGGTCGCGGCAAACGGGCGGCCGACGGTGAAGCTGTCCGACAACCCCAACAAGGCGCTCGGTCCGGACGCCGAGGTCGCGCGCTACCGCCAGGTCTTCGAGACCGGCCCGCAGCTCGCCTCCGCCGTCGCGGTCTGACGGGTGAACGTCCTCCTCGTCCACGCGCACTTCGAGCCGCGCTCCTTCACGGCCGCGATGCGCGAAGCGCTGGAGGCAGCCTTCGCCGAGCGCGGCGATACGGTGGTGGTGTCCGACCTCTACGCGATGGGCTTCAACCCCGTCGCCTCGCCCGCGGACTTCCTCGCGCCGCGCAATCCGGAGCACATCGTCTACGCGCTCGAGCAGCGCCACGCGTTCGCGAGCGGCACGCTGGCGCCGGACATCGCGGCCGAACTGGAGAAGGTGCTCGCCGCCGACCTCATTGCCTTCACCTTTCCGGTGTTCTGGTTCTCCGTGCCGGCGATCCTGAAGGGCTGGATCGACCGCGTGCTCGTCTCCGGCGCCACCTATGGCGGGCGGCGGATCTACGGCCGCGGCGGGCTTCAAGGAAAGCGCGCCTTCGTTGCGCTCTCCCTCGGCGGGCGCGAGCACATGTTCGGCGAGGAAGCGCTGCACGGGCCCCTCGCGACCGGAATGCTGCGCCACCTCTTCCAGGGCACGCTCGGCTACGTGGGCCTTGCCGTGCACGAGCCGTTCATCGCCTGGCACACGCCCTACATCTCCCACCGGGAGCGGGAGGCGACGCTCCAGCGGCTTGGCGCGGCCGTCGCGACGCTCGACAGCCGGCCGACATTGCCGATGCCCGACCTCGACAACTTCGACGAGACCTTCGCACCGCTCTTGCCGTGAGTTGCGCGGAGCGGCTTGCGGCCGATCGGTACGTCAGGCGATATTGCTGATCGACCATAATGCCGGAGGCCGACCGTGATCCTCGCCCGCCTGCTCCGCTCGGCGCTCCTCGCGGCCGCGCTCGCCCTCGCACCGGCCATCGCCGCAGCCGAGACCGTCACGGTCTTCGCCGCCGCCTCGCTGAAGAATGCGCTCGACAGGGTCGCCGAGACCTGGGGCGAGGCGTCGGGTCATGAGGCGGTGATCTCCTACGCCGGCTCGTCCGCGCTCGCGCAGCAGATCGAGGCCGGCGCCCCGGCCGACATCTTCATCTCCGCCTCCATCGAGTGGATGGACACCGTGGACGCCAGCGGCAACGTCAGGGAGGGCACGCGGCGCGACCTTCTCGGCAACACGCTGGTCCTCATCGCGCACGGTACCGATGCGCCGGCGGTGGAGATCGCGCCGGGGTTCGACCTTGCCGGCCTCCTCGGCGACGGCAAGCTCGCGATGGCGCTGGTCGACGCGGTGCCGGCGGGCGTCTACGGCAAGGCGGCGCTCACCTCGCTCGGCGTGTGGGACGCCGTGGCGCCGAACGTGGCCCAGGCCGGCAACGTCCGCGCGGCGCTCGCCCTCGTCGCGGCCGGCGAGGCGCCCTACGGTGTCGTCTACCGGACGGACGCGGCGGCGGAGGACAACGTCACCGTCGTCGGCACCTTCCCGGCAGACACCCACGAGCCGATCGTCTACCCTGCCGCGGTGACCGCCTCCTCCACGTCGCCCGTCGCGGACGAATTCATGCGCTTCCTCCTTACCCCGGAGGCCGCCGCGATCTTCGAGGACGAGGGCTTCCGGGTCCTCGACTGACGTGACGCTCACGCCCGAGGCCTGGGAGGCCGTCCTTCTCTCCGTCAAGGTCTCGGTCTGGGCGACGGCGGTCTCGCTCCCGCTCGGCATCCTAGTCGCACTGGCGCTCGCCCGCGGGCGGTTCCCGGGGCGGCAGGTGCTGAACGGGCTCGTTCACCTGCCGCTGATCCTGCCGCCGGTGGTGACCGGCTACCTCCTCCTCCTCACTTTCGGCCGCCGCGGTCCGGTGGGCAGCGTCCTCTGGGAGTGGTTCGGATTCACCTTCGCCTTCCGCTGGACGGGGGCGGCGCTCGCGGCGGGCGTGATGGCGTTTCCCCTGATGGTGCGGGCGATCCGGCTCGCCATCGAGGCGGTCGACCCGCGGCTCGAGGAGGCGGCCGGCACGCTCGGCGCGTCGCGCGCGTGGGTGTTCCTCACGGTGACGCTGCCGCTGATCCTGCCGGGCGTCATCGCCGGGGCGATCATCGCCTTCGCCAAGGCCATGGGCGAGTTCGGGGCGACGATCACGTTCGTGTCCAACATCCCCGGCGAGACGCAGACGCTGCCCTCAGCCATCTACGCCTTCCTCCAAGTGCCGGGCGGCGAGGGGCCGGCGACGGCGCTCGTCATCGTCTCCGTCACGATCGCGATGGGCGCGCTCCTCGCCTCGGAGGTCGTGGCGCGGGCGGTGGCGCGGCGGATCGCCGGATGAGCCTTGCCGTCGCCGTCCGCCACCGCTTTGACGGCTTCGCGCTCGATGTCGCCTTCGAGGCGCCCGCAGGGGTGACGGTGCTGTTCGGCCGGTCCGGTTCGGGGAAGACGACGGTGGTGAACACGGTCGCCGGCCTTCTCCGGCCGGCGGAGGGGCGCGTCGTCGTCGCCGGGCGGACGCTTCTCGACACCGCGGCGCGGATCATGGTGCCGCCGCACCGCCGCCGCGTCGGCTACGTGTTCCAGGAGGGGCGGCTCTTCCCCCACCTCACCGTGCGGCAGAACCTCGCCTACGGCCGCTGGTTCTCCGGCGGGGCGGAAGACGGGGCGGAGACGCGCCGCATCGTCGACCTCCTCGGCATCGCGCCGCTCCTCGACCGGCGGCCGCGCCTGCTCTCCGGCGGCGAGAAGCAGCGCGTCGCGATCGGCCGGGCGCTCCTCGCAAGGCCCGCGCTCCTCCTGATGGACGAGCCGCTCGCCTCGCTCGACCAGGCCCGCAAGGACGAGGTGCTGCCATTCCTGGAGCGGATCAGGGACGCGACGGCGGTGCCGGTCCTCTATGTCAGCCACGATGTCGGAGAGGTGGCGCGGCTCGCGACCACGGTGGTGGTGCTGGACGCGGGCCGCGTCGCGCGGGCCGGGCGCGCGGCGGAGGTGCTGTCGGATCCGGCGGCCGCCCCGGCGCTCGGGGTGCGCGAGGCGGGCGCCGTCCTCGAGGCGCGGGTGGTCGCGCACCACGCGGACGGGATCAGCGAGCTCGCGCTCGCCGGCGGGCGGCTCCTCCTGCCGGCGGTGGCGGCGGCGCCTGGCGCTTCGGTCCGCGTCCGCATCCATGCGCAGGACGTGATCCTCTCGCGCGGCGCGCCTGAGGGGCTGTCGGCGCTCAACATCCTGCCGGCGACGGTGACCGCCGTGCGGCCGGGGGACGGACCGGGCGTGATGGTGCAACTCGCCCTCGGACGCGCTGCCGGTGGTGGTGCGGCGGACGGCGGCGCGGCGGGCGACCTCATCCTCGCCCGCCTGACCCGCCGCTCGGCGGAGGCGATGGCGCTGGCACCGGGCGTCGGTTGCCACGCCATCCTGAAGTCCGTCGCGGTGGCGCAGGGCGACGTCTGGGGCGCCCCGCTGGTGGCCTGACCTATTCGACGGGTGCCGCGGCCGGCCAGCGGCTGGTCTCGTCGAGGTCGAAGAGGTCACGGATTGCCGCCGCCGCCTGGCGGACCTGCTGGATGATCTCCGGCGCCGCGGTGATCTCGAACAGGCTTCCCTGGCCGAGCGGGCCGAGGGCGAAGAGGTCCGGCTCGCCGCGCAGGCTGCCGGGCAGCACCCGCCCGTCGCTCGCGACCGACAGCCCCATCCCGTGCGGGTCGAGCTCCGCGACACCCGACGCGACGAGGCTCTGCACGAGCGGGCTCTGGACCGCCGGCGCGAAGCCCGTGCAGTCGACGACGAGGTCCGAGGTGATCGAGCCGCGGGTGCCGCGACGCCCCCCGCCGCACCAGGCGACGTCTACGGTGTAGGGGCCATCGCCGGAGACGCCGCGGACCGCGCCGCGGTGGAGGGTCGTCCGCTCGCGGCCGAGCTCCGTCATCAGCGTGCGGTACACCGGCGCAGGCACGCGGTGGCGGTGGATGTCCCACAGCCGCCGGGCGTGGCGGAGAAAGCGGCGCTGCTCGGCGATGGGGAGGGCGCGCCAGATCTCCTGCGCGTGCGGGCGGAGGCGGTTCACCTCGCCCTGCCACGGCCGCCCCTCGGCCGCCGCGATGGCGGCGCCGGCACGCAGGCGCTGAAGCAGCTTCGTCACGCTCCCCCCGCCGGCGGTCTGGTAGGCGGGCGGGCGGACCGCGAGCGGCGCGTGGGGCAGCGGCACGAGGCCATGACGGGAGAGGATGTCGACCTGCCCGTCCCACCCCTCGCGGCGCGCCCAGAGGAGGACGTCCACCATCGACAGCCCGCTGCCGACGACCGTCATGCTCTTCGCCGCGGCGAGCCGCTCGCCGAGGGAGGGATCGTAGGCCGACACGCCGAAGCGCGGCCGCGCGGAGCCGTAGCCGGTCGCGAGCAGCACGACGCCGGCGAGCACGGGCTCGCCCTCGGCGCACTCGACCCGGTAGCCGCCGATCGGCAGCGGCGTGATCGCGACCGCCTCGCGCCGGTCGACGACGAGCCGCAGGAGCGGCGCCCGCCGCACCGCCTCGCCGAGCCGCTGGCGCACGTAGGCGCCGTAGACCGCGCGAGGCGCGAAGCTCTCGCACAGGGCGTCGTACGCAGGGCCATGAACCGGGGTGGCCGTCTCCTCGGTGAGCCACTCGGCGAAGTCCTCGCGGACCTGCGGGTGGACGGAAAGGTCGCGGGCGCGGACGTTGAGGATGTCGTCCGGCCGCGACTTGCCGTAGGCGACACCGCCGCCGAGCGGCCCGTCGGCCGCGAAGATGACGAGCTCGAGCGGCTCCTTCACGGCATCGGCGATGGAGATCGCCGCCATGGCGCCGGTCAGCCCGCCGCCGACGATCACGATGCGGCGGAGGCGGCGGGGCGGCGGCGTGCCGCTGGCGAGCATGCGGTTGATCCGGTCAAGCACGGGCGGCCTCCTTCAGGGTTCGCGGCGCGCCGGTCGCGGCGCCGTAGAGGCGGAAGGCGGTGGGCCGGAACGCGACGGAGGCGCGCTCCGCCGCGGGATGGTGGACGGGGACGTCGATCTCGACGCGGTGGCCGCCGCTGCCGACCATCACCTCGAGGCGGCGCGTGCCGGCCAGGCGGCGGCTGCCGACGACGCTGCCGGAGAGGCAGCCGACCCAGCGGTCCGCCACCTCCACCTGGTGCGGGCGGAAGAACAGCGTCGCCTCGCCGTCACCGTCGGCCTGCAGCCCGGTCGCCCGGCCGTCGACCAGGATCTCACCACGGCGGAGCTCCACCGGCAGCTTCGCGCTCTCGCCGATGAAGCCGTGCACGAACGGGGTCGCCGGCTCGTCGTAGACGTCGTCCGCGGAGCCGACCTGCTCGATCGTGCCGCTCTTCATCACGACGACGCGGTCGGCGAGCTCCAGCGCCTCCTCCTGGTCGTGGGTGACGAACACGGTGGTGTGGCCGGTGCGGTCGTGGATCTCCCGCAGCCAGCGGCGGAGATCCTTGCGGACCTGCGCGTCGAGCGCCCCGAACGGCTCGTCCAGAAGGAGCACCTTCGGCTGGATCGCCATCGCGCGGGCGAGGGCGACGCGCTGCCGCTGCCCGCCGGAGAGCTGCGCCGGGTAGCGGTGGCCGAGCCCGCCGAGCTGGACGAGGTCGAGGAGCTCCTGCGCGCGGCGGGCGATCTCGTGCTTCGCTGGCCGCGTCGCGCGCGGGCGGACGCGGAGGCCGAAGCCGATGTTCTCCGCCACCGTCATGTGGCGGAAGAGGGCGTAGTGCTGGAACACGAAGCCCACCTGCCGCTCCTGCACGGTGCGGAGCGAGGCGTCCTCGTCGCCGAAGAAGACGCGGCCCGCGGTGGGCGTCTCGAGGCCCGCGATGACGCGCAGCAGCGTCGTCTTGCCGGAACCGGAGGGCCCGAGGAGGGCGATCAGCTCGCCGGACCGGATCTCCAGCGAGACACCGTGGAGCGCCGGGGTCGCCCCGCCGAACTCCTTCACGACGTTGTCGATGCGGACGTCCATGGGTCAGCTCCTAATGGCCGCGCGACGAGCCGCCGAAGCGCAGCTCGATCAGCGACTTGAGGACGAGTGTGACGAGGGCGAGGGAGGCAAGCAGCGACGCGACGGCGAAGGCGGCCGCGAAGTTGTACTCGTTGTAGAGGATCTCGATGTGGAGCGGCATCGTGTTGGTGAGGCCGCGGATGTGGCCGGATACCACCGAGACGGCGCCGAATTCGCCCATCGCGCGGGCGTTGCAGAGGAGGACGCCGTAGAGGAGCCCCCAGCGGATGTTGGGGAGCGTCACGTTCCAGAACGTCTGCCAGCCCGAGGCGCCGAGCGAGAGGGCGGCCTCCTCGTCCTGCGTCCCCTGCGCCTGCATCACCGGGATCAGCTCGCGGGCGACGAAGGGGAAGGTGACGAAGACGGTCGCGAGCACGATGCCGGGGACGGCGAAGAGGATCTCGATCCCGTTCGCCTTCAGCCACGGTCCGAGCACGGAGCCGGCGCCGAAGAGGAGGACGTAGACGAGGCCCGAGATCACCGGTGAGACCGAGAAGGGAAGGTCGATGAGGGTGATGAAGAACGCCTTCCCCCGGAACTCGAACTTCGCCACCGCCCAGGCCGCCGCGATGCCGAACACCACGTTGAGCGGGACGGCGATGGCCGCGACGAGGAGCGTGAGGCGGATCGCGGCGAGCGCGTCCGGCTCGGTGATCGATTCCAGCCACGTCGCCGGACCGTTGCGGAACGCCTCGGCGAACACCGAGACGAGCGGCAGGAGGAGAAACAGCGTCAGGAAGAGGAACGCCGCGCCGGTGAGGGCGATGCGGGCGCCCGTGCTCTCGGTGATCGCGGAGCGCTGACGGCGCGCCGGCTGGAGCGAGGGGGCGAGGACAAGGTCGGCCGTCGTGTCAGCCATGGGTGCGCCTCCGGCTCCACGCCTCGATGAGGTTGATGAGGAGGAGCATCGCGAACGAGATGACGAGCATGGTGGCGCCGATCGCGGTCGCGGCCGGGTAGTGGAACTCCTCGAGCCGGATCACGATGAGGAGCGGCGCGATCTCCGACACGTATGGGATGTTGCCGGCGATGAAGATCACCGAGCCGTACTCGCCGACGCCGCGTGCGAGCGCGAGTGCGAAGCCGGTCAGTATCGCCGGGGCGAGGCCGGGGAGGAGCACACGGCGGATCGTATCGAAGCGGCCGGCGCCGAGGGTCGCGGCAGCTTCCTCCACCTCGCGGTCGATCTCCTCCATCACCGGCTGCACGGTGCGGACCATGAAGGGGAGGGAGACGAAGATGAGCGCCACGACGATGCCCGCCTCGGTGAACGCGACCTTGATGCCGAGCTCGGCGAGCGGAGCGCCGATCCAGCCATTCGGCGCATAGAGGGACGCGAGGCCGATGCCGGCGACCGCCGTCGGCAGCGCGAAGGGGAGGTCCACCATCGCGTCCACCACCCGCCGGCCGGGGAAGCGGTAGCGCACCAGCACCCAGGCGACGAGGACGCCGAAGACGACGTTCACGAGCGCCGCGATCAGCGCCGAGCCGAACGACACGCGCAGCGCCGCCACGGTGCGCGGGTCGGTCGCGAGCGCCACGAACTCGGCGAGGCCGAGGTCCGCGGACCGGACCGCGAGCCCCGCGAGCGGGATGAGGACGATCAGCGAGAGGTAGGCGACCGCGAAGCCGAACGTCAGCCGGAAACCCGGGATGACGCTCGGCCGGCGGAAGCGCCAGCCCCCCGCCGGCGCGTGGGCGACGGCGAGGGACATGGCTCAGGTGCCCGGCTTGTAGATCTGGTCGAACACGCCGCCATCGGCGAAGTGCGTCGCCTGGATGTCGCCCCAGGAGCCGAACACGTCCTCCACCTTCACGCGGCGCACGTCGGCGAAGCGGGCGAGGTCGGCCGGGTCGGCGAGCTCGGGCGCGGCGGGCCGGTAGTAGTGGCGGGCGGCGAGGGTCTGGCCGGTTTGCGAGTAGAGGTATTCAAGGTAGGCCTGCGCCACCTCGCGGGTGCCGTTGGCGTCGGCGTTTCCGTCGACCAGCGTCACCGGCGGCTCGGCGAGCACGGAGACGGACGGGACCACGATGTCGAAATTGTCCTCGCCGAGTTCGGCGAGCGACAGGAACGCCTCGTTCTCCCACGAGATGAGGACGTCACCGATGCCGCGCTGGGCGAACGTCGTGGTCGAGCCGCGGGCGCCGGTGTCGAGCACGGGCACGTTGCGGAAGAGGGCGGTGATGTACTCCTTCACCTTCGCCTCGTCGCCGCCGAACGCCTCCGCGGCCCAGATCCAGGCGGCGAGGTAGTTCCAGCGGGCGCCGCCGGAGGTTTTCGGGTTCGGCGTGATGACGTCGAGGTCGTCGCGAACGAGGTCCCCCCAGTCGGCGATGCCCTTCGGGTTCCCCTCGCGGACGAGGAAGACGATCGTCGACGTATAGGGCGAGCTCGCGTTGGGAAGGCGGCTCTGCCAGTCGGCCGGGATGAGGCCGGTGCGGGCCGCGATCTCGTCGATGTCGACGGAGAGGGCGAGCGTCACGATGTCGGCCGGCAGGCCGTCGATGACGGAGCGGGCCTGCTTGCCGGACCCGCCGTGGCTCATCTGGACGGTGACGGTGTCGCCGGTCTCGGCCTCCCAGTGCTCGGCGAAGGCGTCGTTGAACTCCTTGTAGAGCTCACGGGTCGGGTCGTAGCTGACGTTGAGGAGGGTCACGTCGTCGGCGAGGGCCGGGCCGACGAGGCCGGCGGCGAGCGCTGCTGCGACGAGGGTGCGAACGCGAGTCACGGTCATCGGTCTCCTGTACCGGTGGATGACACGACAAAGACTACCGACTCGGTAGAGATTGTCAACAAACGCCGAGCGAGGTTTATTCCAGTCGCCTGCGAGCGATCGTGCGGCCTGTGACCCTCGTCACGCCGCCGGGGAGCCACCCTCTCCATCTCGGGCCGAGGAGCGGTGTCCCATGGTCGTGGGCACGGGCTCCGTGGAAATCATGATGACAACGGCAGCAACAGCACGGGCGGTCGCGCCGCCCTCGTCATTGGGGGTCAGCGCGATCCTGGACGGGATCGGAGGAATGATGCGTGTAAGAATGCAAAGGCGGAGCCCAAGCCTCCGCGTGCCCTTGCCAGCGGTGCTCGCCGCGGCAGCCGTCTGCGGCGTCGTCGCCATCGCCGCACTCGCGAGTGGCGGCAACGTGCGGCAGGACGGGGACTGTCTTCAGCGCGTGAAGGTCTGGAGCCCGAGCGTCCAGACGCACGTCACCCGCGTGCTCGACTTCTGCGACTGACGGGACGGATCAGGACGCGACGGCGAGCGGGATGCGGTCCGGGTCGGCGACTGCGTCGGCGAGAGTGACCGTGTCGAGGATGCGGCGCGTCGCCTCCGTTACCTGGCCGAAGACGCGGCGGATCTCGCAGGTCTTCTCGTCCACGCATCCCTCGCACGGGCGGTAGGCGATGCGGCTGAGGCAGGGGAGCGGGGCAAGCGGGCCGTCGATGATGCGCAGCACCTCGCCGAATGTGATGCGGTCGGCCGGGCGCAGCAGGAGGTAGCCACCGGCCTTGCCGCGGCGGGACATCAGGATGCCGCGGTTCTTGAGATCGAGCAGGATCTGCTCAAGGAATTTCTTCGGGATCTTCTGGCTCTCGGCGATATCCGCGATCTGGCACGCCGTTCCCGCGTCCGCCTTGGCGAGCAGGAGAAGCGCCCGGAGGGCGTACTGGGCCTTGAGGGAGATCACGAGGCAGGTCTTTCGGGCAGTGTCGCAGGGCGACGGTGCGGCGTGTCGTTGCGGATGTATACGGCAGGACAGGTTTTGCAACAGTGAACATGCCGTAACTGTCGCAGACCTTGCCGCAACGGCAGGTCAGAAGCCGGCGATGGAGTGCGGGCGGAGCATGAGCCCCGCCCGCGCCGCGTCACGCGCTGTGCATGTGCGCCTCTTCCTCGAGCGCTTCGACGAGGTAGGGCTCCGGCTTGCCGAGGAGCCCGCCGATCACCGCGGCGACAAGGCCGAGTGCGAGGGCGAGTGAAGTCCAGCCCGCCGCTGCGCCGACCGCTTCGGCCGTGGCCTCTGCCGCCTCTGCCGCCTGCGACCGCACGCGCTCGATGCTCTCCTGCACCTGCGTCACCGCCGCCTGGTAGCGATCCTGCCAGTTCTGCACGATCTGCTCGGCCTCCTCGGGCGACACGCCGAACCGCTGCTGCAGGATGCCGACGACCTCCTGCCGGTCCTCGTCGCTGAACACGCCGTCCTCGGAGAACAGCCGGTCAACGAGGGCGTTGAGCTCCTGTCCGACGTTGGCCGGGTTGCGCGCGATCTGGCCGGCGGTCGCCTCCACCGCGTCCGTCGCGGCCTGCTGCTGCTGCGGGCTGACGACCTGGCTGATGATCTGCTGCGCCTCGTTGCGGATCGAGCGCATCACAGACTGGCGCTGCTGGCCGGCGGAGGTGACGGCGTTCTGCGCGTCGTTGATGAGCGTCGAGCCGCCCTGGCCGAGCGCCTGCGCGCCGCTCCCGAGAGCGGAGCCCGCCACCTGGCCGATCTGCCCGACCGCGCCGAACGCGCCGGAGACCGCTGTGGTGATGGTGGAGGTCGCGAGCCACACCGTGAGCAGCGTCGCGAGCGCCCAGACAGAGGCGCCGTGCAGCGCGGCCGCGATGCGCAGCGGCACACCGGCGAGGCGCCCGGCGATCCAGCCGCCGATGATGAGCGAGATGATCGCCGAAACGCCCCACCAGATTCCGGCGCCGATGCCGACCGCCTTCGCAGCATCGCCGTCGGAAATGTCAATCGAGGACAGGCCGATGCCGACCCCGATCATGTTGAAAAGGAGCTGCAAAGCGAACGCGCAGAGCGTGCCTGCAATGATGCTGCCCCATGATATGCGTGAGAACGGCGGTGAAGCCACCACCGCGTCCAGCCGGGCCGTCGTGTCGACCATGCGCGCGTCTCCCTTCATGCTCGCGTGACTTGAGGGGGAAGTCGCGCCCGTCCGTCATCGTTCCTGCGTGACAGGCAATCAGTCTCAGCCGTAGGTGCTGGCCTCCTCCCGCGCGGGCACGGCGCGCGGATCGGAGCCGGCCGGATCACGCTCCTCCGAGACGCGCGCGCCGACCGGGATGTGCTCGTCGGCGCGGACGGTGAGATAGCGCAGGAGGATGTCGTCGGACCGGCGGAACAGGTCGACATCGCGCTTCAGCGTGAAGCCGCGCAGGCTGACATTGCGGGCGATCATCATCGCCCGCGAGGCGAAGCCTGTCACGCAGCGGCCGGAGCGCTCGTCGAAGATGCAGTTGTCCGGCTCGATGCGGACGGCGAGGTCGTGGAGGTTGAAGCGGTCGAAGCGCTCCTCATGGTCGTCCGAGTCCCACTGGTGGTAGCCACCCTCGAAGATGAAGTTTTCGACCGCCGAGCCGCCATTGGTGAGGTCGCCCACGATGAGGTCGAGGCGTTCGGGGTTGAGATTGTTGTCGAGGCTGCCGTTCATGATGGCGACCGGCGCACCGGTGGTGCGGTAGTCGACGAGCCGCGGCACGGTCGGCCCATAGTAGGAGACGTGTGCCGCGAAGCGTTCCGGCCCGTCGATGAAGGTCCGGCGCAGCTGCTCGTAGGCGGTCAGGATGCAGATCATGCCGCCGTAGGAAAAGCCGATGTCGTAGATGCGGTTGGCGTCGATGTCGTCCCGCCCGGCGAGCCATGTGAGCGCCGCGAAATTGTCGGCGAGCATCATCGCCTCGGTGACGTTGAGGGCGCGCACCGGGTCGGGGTACCTGGCGTAGCCGCGGGTCGCGAAGGTATCCATGACGACGGCCGCAAAGCCGCACTGGGCGAGGAAGCGCCCGTAGCGCCGCTCGCGCGCCACCTTCACGCCGCCGAGCCCTTCCGAGATGACGACGGCAGGGAGCGGGCCGGACGCGTTGGCGGGGCGGTACAATTCCGCCTTGAGCGGCGGCGAAGCGTCCCGACGGCCGACGTCGGTGAGGACGAACGGGCTCTTCGTCGGGATCTCGATACGCTCGTAGAGAATGTCGTCCATCGTCGTCGGATGCTCCCGGCGGCGGAGGTGCCAATGGTCAAACGGGCCCGCGGCCAGCGAGTTTCAGAAGATCACGTCGCACGTCGTCGGCGAGGACGACGCGTGGCACCTTGTTCTGGCCGCCGAGCTTGCCACGGGCGCGCATCCAGTCGTTGAACGCGCCGGGAGCGACAATCACTACCTCCGGGGGGAGGAGCTGATAGTCGCCGCGGCGGTGGACCTCGTAATCCTCATTGCCGGCCGCCAGCGTTTCATCGAGGACGCGCGCGAAGAGCGCGGGCTCGTCTGGCGCGGCGTCGAGCTCCACGACGTAGAGGTGCTGCCCGGCGCGCCGCTCGCCGTCCGGATAGAGCGGCGTGACCGCGAACTCGTGGACGTGGCGGGCGCTCTCGGCGGCGGCGGCGAGGACGGCGGTCTCGATCTCGCGGCCCGAGAGGTGCTCGCCGAAGGCGGAGAGGGTGTATGAGGTGCGCCCCGTCACCCGCACCCGCGGCGGCGAGCCGGGGAGGAGCTCCACCGTATCGCCGATCCGGTAGCCCCACAGCCCGGCACAGGTGGAGAGGACGAGCCCGTACTCCCCCGGCGGCGCATCGGCGATCCAGAAGCGGCGCGGCGTCTCGCTCTCCCAGTCCTCCAGCGGCACGAACTCGAAGAAGAGGCCGATGTCGAGGTTGAGCCGCATCCCCTCCCCGACGTCCCGGTCGGCGGAGGCGACGAAACCCTCCGAGGCCGAGTAGACCTCGCGCCAGTCCACGGCGCGGGAGGGGAACCAGTCGCGGAATGCGTCGAGGTACGGGGCGAAGCTCATGCCGCCGTACACGAGGAGGTCGAGGCCCGGATAGAAGGCGGCAACGTCGTGCGGCCGGCCGGTGACCTCGGCGAGCCGGTCGAAGAAGAGGAGGAGCCACGACGGCGTGCCGGCGATGCAGCGGATCGGCTCGTCGAGGGAGAGGCGGGCGAGGCGGTCGATCTTCCTCTCCCAGTCCGCCTCGAGCGCCTCCTCGATGGAGGGGAAGACGAACGGCGTCGACCAGCGCGGGTTCTCCCGCCGCGCGATGCCGGAGAGGTCGCCCGCGCGGATGCCGGGCGCGATCTCCTCCATCGCGACGGAGCCGCCGAGCATGAATGATTTTCCGCCGAGGACATGGCTGCCGGGGCACCGGCGGACGTGGTGGGCGAGCATGTCCGTCCCCGCCCGCGCGTTGGAGCGGATCATCTCGGCCGAGACGGGGATGTGCTTGGTGCGTCCGGACGAGGTGCCGGAGGACACGGCGAAGTAGGGGATCGTGCCCGGCCAGGTGACGTCGGTCAGCACCGGAAACGCGGCCTCGAAATAGTCGCTGCGGAAGTCCTCGAAGGAGCGGAGCGGCACCTGCCGCTGATAGTCGGCGACGCTGCGGATCGAGGCGAACCCGTGGTCGCGTCCGAAGCGGGTCGCCTCGGCGCGGCGGACGAGGCGCATGAGCTGGCGCGACTGGAGCTCCGCCGCCGCGTGACGGGCGAGGCGGCGCTCGCGGACGGCGGCGTAGGCGCGCAGGAGTGGCGTTGCGTCGATCATGCCGGCGAGATGGTGACGACACGCGGGAACGCGATGGCGAGCGTCTCGCGGCGCATCGGGAGCTGGATGAGGTCGCCGCGCCGCCACGCGCCGACCTGGTCGAACATCGAGCGCGAACCCGGCCAGCCGTCCTGCCCGCCGAGGAGGACGGCCCAGGTGGCGTCCTCGTCCGAGAGGTCGGCGATGAACCGCGCCTCCGCCCCGAACGTGACGCGGTGGACCTCCTGCGTGAACGGGTGCTGCGCCTTCATGAGGGTGTCGTTGGAGCCGCCGGTGGGGAACTCCAGCGACGGGAGGCGCGGCTTCAGCCAGGGCAGGCGCGACAGGGGGTGGGCGAGGGCGATGCGGTGGATCGCGCCCCAGGTGCCATGCTCGCGGAACGGCACCGCCGCCTCGGCGAGCGCGCCCTGGAGGACGATGGCGAGTTCCTCGTCCGACGCCGCGTCCGCGAGGCGCTGCAGCCGCGAGAACGGGCGCCAGTGGGCGTTGGCGTACTTGCGGGGCGAGCGGGCCTCCAGCGCCTCCACGAGGGGTTTCGCGACCAGCTCGAAGGCAAGCGCGCCGGCGGACTCCTCGCCGTAGTCTCCGTCCCAGCCCGCGATCGCATCGGCGACCGGCCCGCCGAGCCGTGCGGCGGCGGCGACCCGCGCGATCCGCCGGGCGAGCGCGTGGGCGGGCTCGTGGAAGACGTCGAGCTGCATCGCCTTCACGTCGTCGGCGGTTAGGTCGTGTCTGTCGCCAACGAGCGCGGCGATGCGGCGGACCCTCGTGTCGGGCGAGAAGAAGAGGCTGATCGTCACCGGCGAGGTGTCCGGCGCCTCGTTCGCGGAAGAGACGAGCCCTGACGGCGGGTTCTTCACGATCGGCAGGTCGCGCGCCGAGAGCAGGTTCGCCCACTGCTCGTGCGCCGCCTCAGGCGAGATCACGATGTCGGGGGGCGTCTCCAGCGGCCGGCGCGGGATGCGGGCGGCGATCATCTTGCCGATCGTGCCGCTCCGGTCAGCCCACAGCATGTTGAGGCCGGGGAGGCCGTAGCCGTCGATGGCGGTTTCGAAGTCGTCCCAATCCTTCGCCCGCATGAGACCGAGGAACGGCGTGTACTCGTCGCTCGCGCGGTGGCCGAGCCAGTGCAGCGCCACCGTCTCGGACGGCATGTTGAAGGGTTTGGCATCCGAGATGATCGGCCCCAGCCGGTGCTGGCGCAGCTCCACGGTCTCCGTGTCGCCGCCGCGGACCGGAATCGCCGTCGTGACGGTCTCGATCGCCTCGCCTTCGACGTCGACGAGCTCGGACGAGGTGGCGTGGAGGTTCGTCCCGCCCCACGCGCCGTGGCGGTTGCGGCCGACGCCGAAGATCGGCAGCCCCGGGATCATCAGCCCCCAGACGGTGAGGTCCGGCGTGCGGAAGCCCGCGATCAGCCAGATGTTCGGGGTGACGATCGGGAGGTGCGGGTCGCAGGAGAGGATCGGCACGCCTGTCGCCGTCCGGCTGCCGTCGACGGCGAACGCATTGGAGCCGCGCACGAAGGCGTCCGGCAGGCTCCGCTCCAGCGTCTCGGCGCCGACGGGGAGCTCGTCGTCCATGCCGGTGTCGACGAGATCGACCCAGGTCTTCGCCCAGTCCTCGTCCTGCCGCAGGGTGTTGAGCGTGCGCCAGACGCGCCAGGAATAGTCGGCCGAGCAAAGGCGGCCGACGGCGAAGAGGTCCTCCGCCGTCCAAGGCTCCGGCTCGATGCCGAGGATGTCGAGCTCGGGCGCGAGGGGGCGCGTCGCGGCGGCGGCGCTGATCCCCTCGGCGAATCCGTCGACGAAGGCGCGCGTCGCGGGCGGCAGCATCGCGAGCGAGGCGGTGGAGGCGCACGGGAAGTCGAGGAGGCGGAGGAGGCGGTCAAGCTCCAGCGCGATCGGCCCCGCGACTTCCGAGATCCGCCCCCGAGCCGCCCGGCGCATCACCTCAAGCATGCCGAGCCTCAGGTGCCCATGGACGATGCCGAGCCCCACCGCCGCATCCCGCTCCGTCGCCGCCTCGATGAAGGGGACGTGCTGGTCGTTCCAGCGGATCGTAAGCCGGGCGGAAAGCGGCGCCGAGGCGGGCAGCATGGCGAGCCGTTCCGCGACGCCGAGGGACGGAAACCGCTTCACGGCGGAGCGGCGCAGGACCGATGCGGCAAGGCCGGCAATGTCGAGCGCCTGGCGCGCGCGGCTCCTCAGCTGGCGGGTCGTTTTCATCGGCATGGCAAACGGGCCTTTCCGCACTTGCGTTCCGGAGCTAACGGAGGCGTGGGCCGATGCCTAGCTGAACGATGCCCGCCGGGTCTCTCGACGCGGTGCAGAGGGAGATCCGCATGGACAACTTCATCACGTCCTTCATGGAACAGGGCGGCTACTTCGCGATCGCCGCGCTGATGTTCCTTGAGAACGTGTTCCCGCCCATCCCGTCCGAGGTGATCATGCTGGGCGCCGGCCTCGCTGCTTCGCGCGGCGAACTCAGCCTCACGGGCGTGATCGCTGCCGGGTCGCTCGGCTCGCTCGCCGGCGCATATTTCTGGTATGCCATCGGTCGGTGGATCGGAACGGAAGGGCTCAAGAACTGGAGCCGCCGGCACGGCCGCTGGATCACGCTGACACCGAGGGAGGTCGAGCAGGCGGATCGCTGGTTCGACCGTTACGGCCCGTTCGCAGTCCTGTTCGGGCGGCTGATCCCGACGGTGCGGACCCTGATTTCCGTCCCGGCCGGCGTGTCGGAGATGCCGGCGGGACGCTTTCTGCTGTTCTCGGCGATCGGCACGGTCGCCTGGACCGCGTTTCTCGCCCTCCTCGGCGACTGGCTGAGCGGGAGGCCAGAGGCGGTCGAGGCGTGGGTGGACCCCGTGTCGTTCACGGTGATCGCGATTGCGGTGATCGTCTACATTTACCGCTTCGTCACCTTCCGTCCGGAAGGCGCGACGCAGCGCTGACCGCGGGCTCGGGCCGGGCGAGCCGCGGCGGCCGAAACCGCCGGGGCGCGCTGTCAGGCCTCGGTCCCGCCGACCGTCATCCCGTCGATGCGGATGGTGGGCTGGCCGACGCCGACCGGCACCCATTGTCCCGCCTTGCCGCAGGTGCCGATGCCGTCGTCGAGCTTCATGTCGTGCCCGACGGCGGCGATCCGCGTCAGCGCCTCCGGCCCGTTGCCGATCAGCGTTGCGCCGCGGATCGGTTCGGCGACCTTGCCGCCGCGGATGCGGTAGCCTTCCGTGCAGGCGAACACGAACTTGCCGGAGGTGATGTCGACCTGCCCGCCGCCGAAGGCGACCATAAAGAGTCCGTCCTGAACGGACGAGAGGATCTCGGCCGGGTCGCGATCGCCGCCGCGCATCAGGGTGTTCGTCATCCGCGGCATCACGGTGTGCGCGTAGGACTGGCGGCGGCCGTTGCCGGTCGGGATCATGCCCATGAGCCGGGCGTTCTGCCGGTCCTGCATGTAGCCGACGAGCCGCCCGTCCTCGATGAGCACCGTCTCGTGGCTCGGCGTCCCCTCGTCGTCGATGGTGATGGAGCCGCGCCGGTCGTGCAGCGTGCCGTCATCGACAACGGTGACGCCCGGCGCCGCGACGCGCTCGCCCATGAGGCCCGAGAAGGCGCTCGTCTTCTTGCGGTTGAAGTCACCCTCGAGCCCGTGGCCGACCGCCTCGTGCAGGAGGATGCCCGGCCAGCCGGAGCCGAGCACCACGTCGAACGTGCCCGCGGGGCACGGCGCCGCCTCGAGGTTGACGAGCGCGCGGCGGAGCGCCTCGTCGACGCCGCTCCGCCAGGCGCTCTCGGCAACGAAGCGGGCGTACGGCTCGCGGCCGCCGGCGCCGTAGGTGCCGGTCTCCTGCCGGTCGCCCTCGCCGACCATCACGGACACGGTGAAGCGGACGAGCGGCCGCACGTCGAACAGGCGCTGCCCGTCGGCGCGAAGGATGTTGACGACCTGCCGCTCCGCCGACAGGCCGACCGAGACCTGCCGGACGCGGTGGTCGAGCCCACGAGCATAGGCGTCGACCTCGGCGAGGAGGCGGGCCTTGGCGGCGAAATCCGGCGCCTCGACCGGGTCGAAGTCGGCGTAAAGCCGCCGGTTGGTACCCGGCGGGGCCACGTCCACGTTGCCCTCCCGCCCGCGGGCGACGACGGACACCGTCTCGGCCGCCCGGCGGAGCGCCGCCTCCGACACGTCCGACGCGTGGGCGACGCCGACCGCCTCGCCAGCGACGGCGCGCAGGCCGAAGCCGTCCGACACGTCGAAGGCGGCAGACTTCATCCGCCCGTCGTCGAAGGAGAGGCTCTCCGTGACGCGGTGCTCGACGAAGAGTTCGCCGTCGTCGGCGCCCTGGAGCGCGTCGGCGACGATCGACTGGGCGCGGGCGGGGTCGAGGCCGTGGCGCTCGAGGAGGTCGGTCATCGGCGGGCTCCTGTTCGGCGGCAATGAGTGGCGGCGGTCATCCGCGCTGGTGAGGGCGGCTCCCTCAGGGGCGCGGCGGGCGCGGCGCGGACGGCGACGCCGGCTGCTTGGCCGGCGGCTGTGGCCGCTGCCGCGGAGCCACCGCCGGAAGTTGGACCTCGCCGGTCGGCTTCGCAAGGCGCGGCGGTGTCCGGGTGCGCGGCGTCGGCTCCGGCTCCGGCTCCTCCGCCGGCCCGTCCTCCGTCTCGCGCCCGTCGCTCGGCTCCTCGAAGGCGACATCGCGCACATCGCGCGCCTCACGCCGGCGCCGCCGCCGCGAGCCGGCGCGGACGACGAAGACGATCGTGCCGAGGATCAGAAGAAGCACCACGCCGGCTGCGCCGGCAACGTAGGGAAACAGCGGATCTTCGAGCAGACGATCGATTTCGGTCCGGTCGTCCGACTCGAAGGCGTTGAGGAAGCGGTCGGCGGACGTGTCGTCGGCGGCGACGATGGAGGTGGGCGTCTCGACCGGCGCCCGCGGCTCGGCGGTCTCGGCGGTGACCTCCTCCGGCGGGGGCGGCGGATTGTCGAGCGCGGCGAACCCGTCCGCGAACCCGGCGAGCGAGATCGGGATGCCGATCCCCTCCTCCGGCGTCTGGAAGATGACGAAGGTCGCCGTCGTCCCCGCCTCGAAGCGTTCGATCAGCCCGTTGTCGAGCTCCACCTCGGCGATGCAGCCCTCGGGCAGGCAGCGGACGAAGCCGGCGAGGCCCACCTCGTTGCCGTCGATCGAGAGCCCGAGGCCGGACGGCAGCAGAACGCCGAGCGGAGCGAGGACGCGCAGGATGCGCGCCTGGCGGTCCGCGGTCTGGAGGAAGATGACGGTGAGCGAGACGTTCGCCCGGTCCTGCGCCTCGACATTCTGGACGAGGGCGCACTGCTCGGAAGGCGCGCCGACCGGCCGCTCGCAACGCGTCTGCCAGTCGCCATGGCGGGCGACGATGCGACCCTGCGCGGCGGCGGGCGTGGCCACGAGGGCAGCGACCGCGGCTGTCGCGACAAGCGCGAGGACGGCTGCAACGAGCCTGATCGGGGACGCCATTCTACTCACCTCCCGGCGCAAGGGGCGCCACAGCCCTTCCGTTAGCACGGCCGCCCGGGCGGTCGTAAGCCGGCGCCGGATGGTCCTCCGCGCGGTCGCCCCGCCCCTGCGGCAGAGCCACGCAAGCCTCGGGGCGCCCCGTGCTAGAACTGCTCTAGCGGGCCGCGTTGGGGTTCGCTATGGGGACTGCGGCGATTTGCTGGCGGCGGCCCTCACTGGCAACGGTGGACGACACTTCTGGCCGTCGCTAGGTTCAGACATTACAGAAATCCGGCACTGCCTCGTCCGCAGGCAGCCGCGTGGTCGAAAGAGGTCAGGATGAGACACGGGTTGAATGCGCTCGGCGCGTCGCTCGCAGCCTTCGGCGCGATGCTGACGGCGACGGGTGCCTCCGCCGAGCAGCCCGTTCCGTGGGGCTTGACGTTCCAGCCTCCGGCGACCGACCTCGCGGCGCAGAACGCCTGGTTCGAGCAGTACACGCTGCTCATCATCACGGCGATCACGCTGTTCGTGCTCGCCCTTCTCGTCGTCGTCATCGTCCGCTTCAACGCCCGCCGCAATCCGGAGCCGTCGCAGACGAGCCACAACACGCTGATCGAGGTGATCTGGACGATCGTCCCCGTCCTCATCCTCGTGATGATCGCGTTCCCGTCGTTCCGCCTCCTCTACAACTACACGACCATCCCGGAGCCGGACCTCACCATCAAGGCGATCGGCGCCCAGTGGTACTGGAACTACGAGTACATGGACGAGGAGTATCAGGCGATCCAGATGACCTCGCTGATGCTGGAGGACGACCAGCGGACGGAGTGGATGGAGCGCTACGGGCTTGACGAGCACGACGTGCCGCGCCTCCTCGCCGTGAACTATCCGATTGCGGTGCCGGTCGGTAAGGTGGTCCACCTCCTCGCCAACTCGAACGACGTGAACCACGCGTGGACGATCCCGGCGTTCGGCGTGAAGACCGATGCCATCCAAGGCCGGCTGAACGAGCGCTGGTTCGAGGTCGAGCGGCCCGGCGTCTACTACGGCCAGTGCTCGGAGCTCTGCGGGCGCAACCACGCCTTCATGCCGATCGAGGTGCACGCCCTTACCGAAGAGCGATTCAACGAGTGGGCGGAGCTCGCGACAACGGACATGGACGCGGCGCGCGATCTCCTGATGCGCTGGAAGGCCGAGGATAGCGACGCCGCCCCTGCCGTGGCGCAGCTCGCGGACTGAGATGACGGCCTGACGGCCGCGCGAACGGGCGGCGCACAGCCCGGACGACGGGCGGCGGGGCGGGAGGCGCCCCGCCCTTCTCTAGATCGGCTTCCGCCGCCGGCGGAGCGCAAGGAGCGAGCATGGCGTACGGGGCAGCGGCTCACGACCACGAACACGATCATCCAACCGGCTGGCGCCGGTGGCTGTTCTCAACGAACCACAAGGACATCGGCACCCTCTACCTGATCTTCGCGATCGTGGCGGGGTTCGTCGGCGGCGGCCTGTCCTTCGCGATGCGGCTCGAGCTGCAGGATCCGGGGATCCAGTACATCAACCCGGACATGTACAACGTGTTCATCACCGGCCACGGCCTCATCATGGTGTTCTTCATGGTGATGCCGGCGATGATCGGCGGGTTCGGCAACTGGTTCGTGCCGTTGATGATCGGCGCGCCGGACATGGCGTTCCCGCGGATGAACAACATCTCGTTCTGGCTCCTGCCGGTGTCGCTCCTCCTCCTCGTCATCTCGATGTTCGTGCCCGGCGCCGCCGGCGGCAACGGCGTCGGCAACGGCTGGACGATCTACCCGCCGCTGTCGTCGAACTACAGCCCCGGACCGGCGATGGACTTCGCCATCCTGTCGCTCCACGTCGCGGGCGCCTCGTCCATCCTCGGCGCGATCAACTTCATCACCACCATTCTCAACATGCGCGCTCCGGGCATGACGCTGCACAAGATGCCGCTGTTCGTGTGGTCGGTGCTCGTGACGGCGTTCCTCCTCCTCCTGTCGCTCCCGGTGCTCGCCGGCGCGATCACCATGCTGCTGACCGACCGCAACTTCGACACGACCTTCTTCAATCCGGCCGGCGGCGGCGACCCCGTCCTCTACCAGCACCTCTTCTGGTTCTTCGGCCACCCGGAGGTCTACATCCTCATCCTGCCGGGCTTCGGCATCATCTCCCACGTCGTCGCGACGTTCTCGCGGAAGCCGGTGTTCGGCTACCTCGGCATGGCGTACGCGATGGTCGCGATCGGCGTCGTCGGCTTCGTCGTGTGGGCGCACCACATGTATACCGTCGGCCTCTCGGCTGACACGCAGGCCTACTTCGTGTTCGCGACGCTGGTGATCGCGGTGCCGACCGGCATCAAGATCTTCTCGTGGATCGCCACCATGTGGGGCGGCTCCATCGAGTTCAGGACGCCGATGCTGTGGGCGATCGGCTTCATCTTCCTGTTCACCGTCGGCGGCGTGACGGGCGTGCAGCTCGCCAATGCTGGCCTCGACCAGGCCTTCCACGATACCTACTACGTGGTGGCGCACTTCCACTACGTGCTGTCGATGGGCGCCGTCTTCGCGATCTTCGCCGGCTGGTACTATTGGTATCCGAAGATGTTCGGCCACATGTACTCGGAGACGCTCGGCAAGCTGCACTTCTGGCTGATGTTCATCGGCGTCAACATCATCTTCTTCCCGCACCACTTCCTCGGCCTTCAGGGGATGCCGCGGCGCTACGTGGACTATCCGGACGCGTTCTGGGGCTGGAACCTCGTCTCCTCGCTCGGCGCATACCTCACGACGGTGGCGATGCTCGTCTTCCTCTGGGTGCTGGTGGATGCCTGGGTGAAGAAGCGGGCGACGTCCAACAACCCGTGGGGCCCGGGCGCGACCACGCTCGAGTGGACGCTGTCTTCGCCGCCGCCCTATCACCAGTTCGAGACGCTGCCCCGCATCCGCTGAGGGCGGCACGCCTCGAGCATCTCGCGAGCCGGCGGCCGACCGCCGGCTTGCCTCCGTTGCGGGCCTGATAACCGGGTCCCGTTCGAGGGGGGCCGGCCGACCGGTCCTCTGCCGATACGGCCGGCCGACCGGCCCGTATTTCCCGCCGGGGACGACCCGGCACGCCTGCGCGGCCGCAATAGCCGCGGAACGGACCTGCGGACCGCAGGTTCACCGAGGAGAGACGATGTCGATCAGGGACGGCGACGCCTTCGTGTCCGTCATCACCGATGCAAGCCCGCGTGACTACGTGGACCTCTTGAAGCCACGGGTGATGTCGCTTGTCGTCTTCACGGCCTTCGCCGGCATGGCGCTCGCCCCCGGCGCGCTGCACCCGGCGCTCGCGGCGATCGCGCTGTTCGCGATCGCGGTCGGCGCAGGAGCGTCCGGCGCGCTCAACATGGCCTACGATTCCGACATCGACGCCGTGATGAGCCGCACCCGAACCCGCCCGGTGCCGGCCGGCCGCGTCTCGCGCGAGTCCGCCCTCGCCTTCGGTGCGATGCTCGCCGGCGGCTCCGTCATCCTCCTCGGCATGGCCGCGAACTGGATGGCGGCGGGGCTGCTCGCGCTCACCATCGGCTTCTATGTCGGCATCTATACGCTCTGGCTGAAGCGGCGGACGGCGCAGAACATCGTCATCGGCGGTGCCGCGGGCGCGCTGCCCCCGGTGGTCGGCTGGGCGGCGGTGACGGGCGGCATCGCGCTGGAGCCGCTCGTCCTCTTCCTCATCATCTTCCTCTGGACCCCGGCCCACTTCTGGGCGCTGGCGATCCTGAAGCGCGACGACTACGCCCGCGCGGGCGTGCCGATGCTGCCGGTCGTCGCCTCCGAGCGCTCGACGCGGCTGCAAATCCTCCTCTACGCCGTCCTCACCGCCATCGCGGGTCCGCTGCCGACGCTCCTCGGCACCGCCGGCATCGGCTACGCCATCGTCGCGGCCGGCCTCGGCGCGTGGCTCGTCCACCGCTCCGTCGTGCTCCTCAACGCCACGCCCGAGACGGAGCGGCCGGCGGCGGGCAAGCTGTTCGGCGTGTCGATCCTCTACCTCTTCGCCCTGTTCGGCGCGCTCCTCGCCGACCGGCTGATCGGAACGCTCCTCTGATGGCGGACGCGCCGCCCGAGCTGCCGCGCGCCCCTGCCGACGAGGCGGAGCGCAAGCGTCGCCAGCGGTCGCGGTCGATCGCGATCGCGCTCGTCCTCGCCGGCCTCGTCGTCCTCTTCTACGTCATCACCATCATCCAGATGGGCAACCAGCTGACCGGAGGCGCCTCGTGACGACTCCACGCAACCGCCGCATGGTGATCGTGCCCGTCGCCTGCGCCGCCTTCGTGGCGCTGATGGTGGGCGCCTCCTTCGCCGCCGTGCCGCTCTACGACCTCTTCTGCCGCGTCACCGGCTTCGGCGGCACGCCGGCCGTCGCCTCCGTCGACGTCGTGCCCGGCCTCCAGCCGCGCGACCGGGAGGTGACGATCCGCTTCGACGCCAACGTCGCGAACGGCCTGCCGTGGACCTTCACTCCCGCCCGCCCAATGACGGTGCGGGTCGGCGAGGTGGCGGAGGCGAGCTACGTGATCGAGAATCGCTCCTCGCGGCCGACCGTCGGCACCACCGTCTTTAACGTGACGCCGCCGCAGACGGGCGGCTACTTCACGAAGATCCAGTGCTTCTGCTTCAACGTCATGCCGCTCGGCCCCGGCGAGCGGCAGGAGGTGAAGGTCGTCTTCTACGTCGACCCCGCCTTCGACGACGATCCGGAGGCGCACGGGACACACGTCCTGACGCTGTCCTACACCGTCTTCCCCGCGCCGGGCGAGCCGGCGACGCCGGCGGAAGGCTGACGACAGGGAGACGTCGACGGCGCCTTTGCCGCATGGCAGAAGGGCGCGGACGAGGCGGCGGCGGCGGCCGCCAGAGCCGGCGGGCTGAACACTGCCGGTGCTGATCTGAGGGGCGGGGACGTCCCTGCTGTTGCCTTGGGGGCGGGAGCGCCCCCGCACGACTGAGGCCCGGGCGCCAAGGCGCCGGAGGGGGAACACGATGGCGAGCGCGACGAAGAACCACGACTACCACATCCTCGAGCCGAGCCCGTGGCCGCTCGTCGGTTCCATCGGCGCCTTCGTCATGGCGGTCGGCGCCATCGCCTGGATGCGCGCCAACAAGGGCGACGTCCTGGTGATCGCCGGCGTCGACATCGCCGGCTGGGGCATCTTCGCCATCGGCATGGCGATCATCCTCGGCACGATGTTCGGCTGGTGGGCCGACACCATCAAGGAGTCGCTGAGCGGCGAGCAGACGCCGGTGGTGAAGCTCCACCTGCGCTACGGGATGATCCTCTTCATCGCCTCCGAGGTGATGTTCTTCGTCGCCTGGTTCTGGGCGTACTTCAACACCGCGCTCTTCCCGGACGCGGTCAACGAGGTGGCGCGCCTGCAGGCGACGGGCGGCGTCTGGCCGCCGGAGGGGATCGAGACCTTCGACCCCTGGCACCTGCCGCTCTTCAACACGATGATCCTGCTCCTGTCGGGCACCACGGTGACCTGGGCGCACCATGCGATGATCGAGAACGACCGCGAGGGCGTGAAGTGGGGGCTGATCGCGACCGTCGCGCTCGGCGTACTCTTCTCGATCGTGCAGGCGTACGAGTACAGCCACGCCGCCTTCGGCTTCGACGGCAACATCTACGGCGCGACATTCTTCATGGCGACCGGCTTCCACGGCTTCCATGTGATCGTCGGCACCATCTTCCTCGCCGTCTGCCTGTTCCGCGCGCTGGACGACCAGTTCACGCCGCAGCGCCACTTCGGCTTCGAGGCCGCTGCCTGGTACTGGCACTTCGTCGACGTCGTGTGGCTGTTCCTGTTCGTCTCGATCTACGTCTGGGGTGCGAGCCCCCTCGTCCACTAGGGGCGGCGTGGCTGACGGGCCGGGCCCCCAAACCGCGGGCGAAGCGCGCCGCCCACGGTCAAGGGCGGCGCGAGCCGTCTTGGCGGTGCTCGTCGTTTCGGCCTTCGTGACGCTTCTGTCGCTCGGGACGTGGCAGCTCGACCGGCTCGCGTGGAAGGAGGCGCTGGTCGCCGCCGTCACGGAGCGGCCGGGCCTCCCCGCCGTCCCGGCGCCGGGACCGGCGACGTGGGACGGCTTCGACATCGAGCGCTGGGACTACGCCCGCGTCGCGCTGACAGGCAGCTTCGGCGCGGAGAGCGTCCGTGTCTGGACCGCGCTGTCTGATCCGAAGGGGCCGCTCGGCGGGCCGGGCTACTGGCTCGTTGCGCCGTTCACAACCGCCGAGGGGTGGAGCGTCATCGTCAACCGCGGCTTCGTGCCGGAGCCGCTCGACGGCTCGGGAGGGCCGGCGCCGGCGCCGCCATCCGCGGGGACCGTCACGGTGGAGGGGCTCGTCCGGCACGACGACCCGCCCAGCTGGCTCACCCCCGCGCCGCGCCCCGAAGAGGACCGCTGGTTCTCCCGCGACATCGCCACGCTCGCGGGGCACTTCGGCCTCCAGCCCGGCACCGTCGCCCCGTACTCGGTCGACCTCGTCGCCAGCGAGACGCCGGCCGGCGGGGTTCCGCAGGCGGGCGAGAGCCTCGTCACCTTCACGAACAACCACCTGCAGTACGCGCTCACCTGGTTCGGCATCGCGGCCGCGCTCGCGGGCGTGCTGATCGTGGGCCTCCTCGGGCGCCGGCGGGCCTGAGCCTCAGAAGTTGAGCGCGCGATCGAGCGGCGACAGCGGAGCGATCCCGCTGAGCGCGGCACGGGCTTGCCGCGAGTCCTCGTCCATCTTTGCGACGAGCGCGTCGAGCGAGTCGAAGCGGAGCTCGGGGCGGAGCCAGCGCACCAGCGTCACCGGCAGGTCGCGGCCGTAGAGGTCGCCGGACCAGTCGAACACGAACGTCTCGAGCAGCGGGCGGCCGTTGTCGAACGTCGGGCGGCGGCCGAAGCTCGCCACGCCGTCCCGCCAGGTCCCGTCCATTCGGGCGCGCACGGCGTAGATCCCGTGGGCGAGCGCGGTCTCGGGATCGAGCGACTGGTTCGCCGTCGGGTAGCCGAGGGTGCGGCCGCGCTTCTCGCCGTGGATCACCGGCGCCACAACGCGGGTCCGGTAGCCGAGAAGCGCGGCCGCCGCGTCGAGCTCGCCGGCGGCAAGGTGCGCACGGATGCGGGTGGAGGAAACGGGCGCGCCGCCGGCGGTGACACCGTCCACCACGGTGACCGAGAAGCCGGACGCGGCGCCGATCCGCGCGAGGGCGTCCGGGTTGCCGGTCCGCCCAGCGCCGAAATTGAAGTTGTGACCGACCACGGCGCGGCGGGCAGCGAAGCGGCCGACGATCACCTCCGCCACGAACCGCTCCGCCGACAGGCCCGCGAACGCGCCGTCGAACCGCGCGACCGCAAGGCCGTCCACGCCGAGCGCCCCCATCACGGCCGCCTTGTCCGCCGGCGCGGTCAGCCGGGCGACGGGCGCCCTGCCGAAGAAGGCGCGCGGATGCGGCTCGAAGGTGAGCGCCACCGCGGGCCGCGGACCCTCGAGCGCGGCGGCGAGCACCGCCTGGTGCCCGCGATGGACACCGTCGAAGTTGCCGATGGCGACCGTGCCGCCACGCAGTGCCTCCGGCAGCGCCTCGAGGGAGACGGGCTCCATGAGCCTACCAGGCGAGGCGGGGCATGAAGTAGTCCGCCCTCAGGCCCTCGGCGGCAAGTCGGCCGGAGACCCTGGCGGGATCGGGCTGCAGCGACGGGCCGAGGTCGGCGGCGTGGATCCCCTCGGTGATGAAGAGGACGTCGAAGCCCTGCCTGTTGGCGCCGGTGATGTCCGTCGGCAGCCCGTCGCCCACCGCGAGCACCCGCGGCGAGGGACCGGTCCGCTCGGCGATCTTCGCCAGCGCCGCCCGGTAGATCGGGTCGTGCGGCTTGCCGAACTGCCGGGCCGCCCCGCCCATCTCGTCGTAGATCCTCGCGAGGGCGCCGGCGCACCAGACGAACGCGGCACCCCGCTCGACGATGATGTCCGGGTTGGCGCAGACGAATGGTGCCCCGGCGGCGAGGCAGCGGGCGAGCTCGTCGCGGTAGTCCTCCGGCTTGTCGGTGTCGTCGTCCCGCATCCCCGCGGCGACGACGACGTCCGCCTCCTCGGGCGTCCCGACGAGGCGCATCGCCGTGCCCTCGTAGAGCGGCAGGTCGCGGGTCGGGCCGATGTGGTAGACGCGCCGGAAATCCTCGGCGATGAGGTGGTCGCGCACCACGTCGCCGGACGAGACGATGCCGTCGAAGGCGTCGCGCCGAACGCCGAGCGTCTCGAGCTGCGCCACCACCGGACCCGAGGGCCTCGGCGCGTTGGTGACGAGCACCACCGGCCCACGCTCGCGGAAGGCGGAGAGCGCCTCCGGCACGCCGGCGTGGGCGTGCACGCCGTCGTGGAGCACGCCCCAGACGTCGCAGATGATGGCGTCGTAGCGGTCGGCGATGGCGGAGAGGCCGGGAAGGGGGGCGTGCATGGGGCTCGCGGCTTCGTGGATTGCGGATGCGGAAAAGTGTGGACCGGGCGGGGGCAGGGCGCCGCCGATGGCGACGCTGCCGGGCGATCAGCTAGCGCAATCGGTGCCGCGATCCTAGTGGTGGTGCACGCGCGGGGAGGACGGATGGACGCGGCGGCGGCGCTGAGGGCAGGAACGGCGGACGCGCGGCGCCCGGTGCGCCGGCTCGACGACCGCCTCGTCGACAAGATCGCCGCCGGCGAGGTGGTGGAGCGGCCTGCGAGCGTCGTCAAGGAACTGGTCGAGAACGCGCTCGATGCCGGCGCACGGGCGATCGACATCGCCATCGAGGCCGCGGGCGCGGCGCTGATCCGCGTCGCCGACGACGGTCACGGCATTCCCGCGAAGGAGCTGCCGCTGGCGGTGAGCCGCCACTGCACCTCCAAGCTCGCCGACGCGGCCGGCCTCGCCGCGATCACCACCATGGGCTTCCGCGGCGAGGCGCTGCCGTCCATCGGCGCCGTGGCGCGTCTTGGCATCACCTCGCGCACGGCGGGCGAGGCCGGGGCGCGGATCCTCGTCGACGGCGGGCGCGTCGGCCCGGTCGAGCCCGCCGCCCGCGCCGTCGGCACCACGGTGGAGGTGCGCGACCTCTTCTACGCGACGCCGGCGCGGCTCAAGTTCATGAAGGCGGAGCGGACGGAGGCGCAGGCGATCGCCGACGCGGTGCGCCGGCTCGCCCTCTCGGCGCCGGGCGTCGCCTTCACGCTGTCGCTCGGCGGCGGGCGCACCACGCGCTGGTCACCCGGCAGCGCCGCCGACCGGGCGCGCGAGGTGCTGGGCCCGGCCTTCGCCGGCGAGGCGGTGCCGCTCGCGGCCGAGCGGGAGGGCATCGCGCTCGCCGGCCACCTCGGCCTGCCGACGGCAGGGCGCGCCGGCTCGACCCACCTCTACACCTTCGTCAACGGCCGCGTGGTGCGGGACCGGCAGATCGGTCAGGCGCTCCGCGCCGGCTACCAGGACGTGATGGCGCAGGGCCGCTGGCCGGAGGCGGTGCTCTTCATCGCGCTCGACCCTGCCGAGGTCGACGTCAACGTCCACCCCGCCAAGGCGGACGTGCGCTTCCGCGACGCCGGCCGGGTGCGCTCGTTCATCGTCTCTGCCGTCCGTCGCGCCCTCGCCGAGGCGGCGCCGCGCAGCGCCCGCTCGATCTCCGGCGCGGCGCTCGCCGCCCTCGGCCGCGGCGGACAGCGCGACCGTGGCCACGCAGGGCCGGACGTCTTCGTCGAGCGGAGCGCCTCTGCGGGCCTGCCGCCGGGCTCCGCACGCCTCACCCGCGCGTCCGACGCCGGCGATGAATGGGCAGGACCGATGCCTCCCGGCGACGCGGCCGCCGCCTCACAAGACGGCGTCGGCGCGCCCGGCTTCGCGGACGAGGCGACGCTCTGGCGGACGACGGCCGGGCGGCAGACGCCTCTGGCACCGCCCTCGGCCCGCCGGTTCGAGCGCGGCTTCGTCCGCCCCCTCGCGTCGGCGCCCGAGCGGCACGATCCCGCGGCCGCGGACCACCCGCTCGGCGCCGCGGTCGCCCAGCTCCACGGCAACTACATCGTCGCGGAGACGGCGGACGGGCTCGTCCTCGTCGACGCTCATGCCGCGCACGAGCGGATCGTCTACGAGGCGCTGAAGGCCGCCGCCGCGAGCCGCGCGCCGCCGGCGCAGGGGCTCCTCATCCCCGTCGTCGTCGAGCTCGCCACGGGTGCGGTGGACTGCCTTGCCGGCCACGCGGAGGAGTTCGCCGCCTTCGGCCTCGGACTCGAGCCGTTCGGCCCGGGCGCCGTCGTGGTCCGCGAGACGCCGGCCGCGCTCGGCACCTTCGACGTCGCCCGCCTCGTCCGCGACCTCGCCGACGAGCTTGCCGAATGGGGCGCCGCCTCAGCGCTGGAGACACGCCTCGACAGGCTCGCCGCCACCATCGCCTGCCACGGCTCGGTCCGCACCGGCCGCCAGCTCCGCGTCGAGGAGATGAACGCGCTGCTGCGCCAGATCGAGCGCACGCCGTCCGCCGGCCAGTGCAACCACGGCCGTCCGACCTTCGTGTCGCTCACGCTCGGCGAGATTGAAACCTTGTTCCAACGACGCTAGGGGACGTCGGTGCGCTTCCCGGTGCGCGTCTATTTCGAGGACACCGACTTCTCGGGCCGCGTCTACCACGGCGCCCACATCCGCTTCCTCGAGCGCGGGCGGACGGAATTCCTGCGCGCGTCCGGTATCGACCATCGCCAGCTCGCCGCGTCCGACGACCCGCTCTTCTTCGCCCTTCGCGCGCTCGACACCCGCTTCCTCGCCCCGGCGGTGATCGACGACCTCCTCGCCGTGGAGACCGTGCCGGGGGAGGAGGGTCGCGCCGCCTTCGTCCTCCACCAGCGGATCCTGAAGGAGGAGGCGGTGCTGGTGACGGCGCGCGCCGAGCTCTGCCTCATCGACGCGCGCGGCCGGCCGCGGCGCCCGCCGCCCGCCGTCCGCGCCGCGCTTCAGGGCAGCCAGCGGTCGTAGTCGGAGACGAGGAGGTGCGTCGGCGCCTCGTCCTCCTCGATGGCGGCGAAGCGACCGATCGGCTGGACGAAGACGTTGTCGGTGAGGTCGTCGTTCACCGTCGACACCTCGCCGATGAGAACGTCGCCGCCCTCGCCCCAGAACTCGTGCCAGTCGCCCGGCATCAGCGTCACGCTCTCGCCGGGGGCGAGCAGCAGAACCTCGCCGGGGCCGTACGGGCGGGCGACGCCGTCGGTGAGCACCGTCCCGCCGCGGTCGGCGGCATAGCGGCCCTGATCGTCCGAGCCGCAGAGCTTCACCGCCAGCGTCGCCCCGCCGCGGTTGATGATGTCCTCCGCCTTGATCACGTGCGTGTGCATCGGCGAGATCTGGTCCTGACGCGAGATGAGCAGTTTTTCAGCGTAGCACATGCCGCGGCCGGCCTTGAGGTCGGCGAGGCGGCCGTTGCGCAGCGTGAAGAGGAAGAGGCCGAGCTCGTCGAAGCGGCCCTGCCCGTAGTCGGTGATGTCCCACCCCATCCGCGTCTCCTTGATGCGGCCGGCGGCGCGGTGGTCGCGGAGCTCCTCCGGCGACCAGGAGGCGAACGGCGGGAGGACGAAGCCGTAGCGGCCGATCATCTCCTCGGCCTCGGCCATGATGCGGTTGACGGTGGAGCGCTTCATCGGTGGTCCTCCTCGCTGCGGCCGCGTCATAGCAGACGGCGCGGGCCGGGGCAGCGGCGCCGCGATTGCCGGGAACGGCGGCGCCGGTTTGCCCGCCGCGGCTCGCGGGACTATGACCGGCACGTCCCGACCCCGGCCATCCGCGCGGGGCGGCGCAGCCTCGGAGACCGCCATGTCCGACACCGTGAAATCCCGCCAGTCCGCCTCCCTCCACACGCCGACCGACCTCGGCGACAATGCCCGCCACGACATCGCCGGCGCGCTGACGGCGCTCGTCGCCGACTATTTCGCCCTTTACATCAAGACGAAAAACTTCCACTGGCACGTCTCCGGCCCGCACTTCATCTCGATCCACGAGATGCTGGACGACCAGGCGACCGACATCCTCGCCGCGATCGACCCGCTCGCCGAGCGCGTCCGCAAGCTGGGCGGCCATACGCTCCGCTCGATCGGTCAGGCGGCGACGATGACCCGCATCAGCGACAACAACGCCGAGTTCGTCACCGCCGAGGACATGCTGGCGGAGCTTCGCGAGGACAACATCGCCCTCGTCCGCTCGCTCCGCACCGCGCACGACCTGTGCAACGAGCACCGCGATTCAGCGTCGACGAGCCTCATCGAGAACTTCATCGACGAGGCCGAAAAGCGGACCTGGTTCCTGTTCGAGATGGGCCGCCGCAGCGAGCACGGCTGAGCCGGGCGTAAATCCGTTTCTGCAACAAAAGTCCAACTTGCAAACCTCCGGCCGTCACGGGAGTGTGTCGCGTCGCCCGGCGACGCAACAAACCGAACGGACGGAGGAGTGCTTTGACGGACAGGACCTTGCGCCTTGCGAGCGCCGCGGCGGTCGCGCTCGCCTTCGGCATGGCGCCCGCCGCCGCGCAGGACTGGTTCCCCTACGAGGTGGAATCGTGGGATCCGCCGTTCGACATGGCGAGCCCGCGCTCCAAGCTCGACTACACGCCGCTCGAGAAGGCGTCGCAGCCGTGGGAGATCTGCGTCTCCTTCCCGCACATGAAGGACGCCTACTGGCTCGGCGTCGACTACGGCGTCGCCGAGGAGGCGAAGCGGCTCGGGGTCAAGATGAACCTCGTCGAGGCGGGCGGCTACACCGAGCTCCCGACGCAGATCAGCCAGATCGAGGACTGCGTCGCGGCGGGTGCCGATGCCGTCATCATCGGCGCGATCTCCTATGACGGCCTCAACAACCTCGTCGCCGAGATCCGCGGGCAGGACATCCCCGTCATCGACGTCATCAACGGCATGTCGTCGCCCGAGCTGTCGGCGAAGTCGCTCGTCTCGTTCGGCGAGATGGGCGCGAAGGCGGGCGAGTTCCTCGCCGCGGCGCACCCCGCCGGCTCCGACCCGGTGAAGGTCGCCTGGTTCCCCGGACCCGCCGGCGCCGGCTGGGTCGAGGCGGGCAACACCGGCTTCCTCGGCGCCGTCGAGGGCTCGGCCGTCGAGGTGGTCGAGACGAAGTACGGCGACACCGGCAAGGAGGCGCAGTCCGCCCTCATCGAGGACACCCTCTCGGCGCACCCGGACATTGCCTACATCGTCGGCACGGCCGTCACCGCCGAGGCCGCGGTGCCGATCCTGCGCTCGCGCGGGCTCGACGGTGAGGTGAAGGTCGTCTCGTACTACTACACGCCCGGCGTCCACCAGGGCATCACCCGCGGCCAGATCCTCGCCGCGCCGACGGACTCCACCGTCATCCAGGGCCGCATCGCGGTCGACCAGGCGGTGCGGCTCCTCGAGGGCAAGGAGGTCCACAAGCATGTCGGCCCCGCGCTCTTCGTGGTGACGCAGGAGAACATCGGCGAATTCGACCCGTCGTCCACGCTGGCCCCCGACGGCTTCCGCCCGGTCTTCAGCGTCGAATGAGCGAACCCGCCGCCGCGGACGCGATCCTTTCCGTCCGCGGCGTCTCCAAGCGCTACCCGGGCGTGCTGGCGCTCGACGGCGTCGACTTCACGCTGGCGCCGGGTGAGGTCCACGTCCTCTTCGGCGAGAACGGGGCGGGGAAGTCGACGCTCATCTCCATCCTCGCCGGCGCGAACACGCCGACGGAGGGCGAGATCCTGTTCCGCGGCAAGCCCGTCCGGTTCTCGTCCGTCCACGATGCGCGCGAGCGCGGTATCTCGGCCGTGTTCCAGGAGTTCAGCCTCGTCCCGCAGATGACCGTGGCCGAGAACCTCTTCCTCGGCGCCGAGCGCACCAGCGGAGGCTTCCTCGCGAGCAGCGCCATGCGGCGCGAGGCGGCGGCGATCATCGAGCGGCTCGGCTTCCCGCTCCGCGCCGGCGACCGGGTCGACCGGCTGACGCGGGCCGAGCAGCAGATGGTCGAGATCGCGAAGGCGTTCCGCTCCGACCTCTCCGTCCTCATCCTCGACGAGCCGACCGCCTCGCTGACGGACCGCGAAACGGATCAGCTCTTCGACCTCGTCGCCAAGATCAGGGCGGAGGGCGTCGGCGTCGTCTACATCACGCACCGCATGCAGGAGATCCGCCGCATCGCGGACCGCATCACGGTGCTGCGCGACGGCCGCCACATCGCGACAGTGACGGCCGGGGCAAAGTCGGACGACGAGCTCATCGAGCTCATGACCGGCCGCACGGTCGAGGCGCTGTTCCCCGCGATCCGCTCCACCCCCGGCGAGGTGCGGCTCTCGGTGGAGCGGCTGACAACCGCCTCGGGCTCCGTTGACGGCGCCTCGTTCGAGGTGCGGGCGGGCGAAATCGTTGGCCTCGCCGGCCTCGTCGGCTCCGGAAAGTCGGAGGTGATGCGCGCCGTCTACGGCCTTGAGCCGCCGGACGGGGGCCGCGTCACGCTGGGAGGCGAGGATGTCACCGGCGTTTCGCCGGCGGCGATGCTGAAGCGCGGCCTCTTCTACGTGCCGCCCGACCGACGCAACGAGGGCCTTGCGATGATCCGCCCGGTGCGCGAGAACCTCACCATGGCCGCGCTCGACGGCCCGCCGCTCGCGCGCGGCCCGTGGCTTGCGAAGCGGGCGGAGCGCGACGTCGCCCGCAGCCTCGCCGAGCGGATGGAGCTCCGCCCGCCGCGCATCGAGCGGGCCGTCGACACCTTCTCCGGCGGCAACCAGCAGAAGGTGCTGCTCGGCAAGTGCCTCACGCGCGAGGTCTCGGTGTTCGTGTTCGACGAGCCCACTGTCGGCGTCGACGTCGGCACCCGCGCCGCGATCTACCGCTTCATCGCCGACCTCGCCGAGGCGGGCGCGGCGATCGTCCTCGTCTCGTCCGACCTGCCGGAGATCCTCCACCTGACCCACCGCGCCATCGTCTTCTACCGCGGCCGCGTCGCCGGCACCTTCACAGGCCCCGCCATCACCGAGGCGAACCTCCTCGGCGCCTTCTTCGAGCGCGAGGCGGCCTGATGACCGAGCGACGGCCGAACCTCTTCGCGCGTCTGTTCGTCACGCTCGGCGTGCTGCCGTTCCTGCTCGTCGCGGCGGTGGTGATCTTCTCGCTGATGTCGGACAACTTCCTCACCGTCCGCAACCTCACCAACGTCGTCCGCCAGTCGGTGTACCTGACGATCGTCTCGCTCGGTCAGATGTTCGCGCTCCTCACCGGCGGCTTCGACCTCTCCGTCGGGACGGTGCTCGCCATCACCTCCGTCGTCGGCGCCCTCACGATGGCGACCGTCCTCGGCATGGCGCCCGACATGGTGTGGCTCGCGATCCTCGTCGGCTGCCTCGGCGGAATCGCGGCGGGTGCCACGGTGGGCATCGCGAACGGAATCGGCGTCGCCGTGTTCGGCGTCTCGCCGTTCATCATGACGCTCGGCATCTCGTCCATCGGCTTCGGCATCGCGCTCTACCTTACCGGCGGCGTGCCGGTGTACGGGATGCCGCCCGCGTTCGGGAACGTCTTCGGCTTCGGCGACCTCTGGGGCCTGCCCGTCCCGATCATCGCGGCGGCGATCGTGATCGTGGTCGTCTGGGTCGTCGTGAACCGCACCCGCTTCGGCCGCTACCTCTACGCTGTCGGCGGCAACCAGAAGGCGGCGGCGCTGTCCGGCATCGACACGAAAGGCGTCCTCTTCTGGACCTACATCGCCGTCGCGACCCTCGCCGCCTTCGCCGGAATGCTTCTCACCGCGCGGCTCGACACGGGCGAGGCCAACATCGGTGCCGCGATGCCGCTCGAGAGCATCGCCGCCTGCGTCATCGCCGGCGTGTCGCTGCGCGGCGGCGTCGGGCGGGTGGAGAACGTCGTCCTCGGCGCCTTCTTCATCGTCCTCGTCCAGAACGGCATGAACATTGCCCGCATCGAGAGCTACCTGCAGACCGTTGTGCTGGGCGGCCTCCTCATCCTCGCCGTGATCGCCGACCGGATCCGTCTGCGCATGATGGCCGGGATGCGCGCCTGAGACAGCTTGCGCGGGCGCCCCGCGGCATGGCACGGCGCCCGCGTCAGAGATGGAGGACGGCGGATGGCTCTCAGCCTCAAGGTGATCATCGGCAGCACGCGGCCCGGCCGGCAGGGGCCGATCGTGGCCCACTGGGTGGAGGAGATGGCGGACCGCCACGAGGCGTTCGACGTCGACCTCATCGACCTCGCCGAGGTCGGCCTGCCGCTCCTCGATGAGCCGGAGCACCCCGCCCGCCGGAACTACCAGCACGAGCACACCAAGCGCTGGAGCGCCCTGATCGAGCCAGGCGATGCCTGCGTCTTCGTTACGCCCGAATACGACTACTTCCCGCCCGCCGCGCTCGTGAACGCGATCCAGTGCCTGTCGTTGGAGTGGCGGCACAAGCCGGCAGGCGTCGTGTCCTATGGCGGCGTCTCGGGCGGCCTGCGGTCGGCGCAGATGCTCCGCTCGTTGATCTCCAGCCTCAACATGATGCCGCTCGTCCAGACCGTGCCGGTCCCCTTCTTCACCCGCCATATCGAGAACGGCGTCTTCAAGCCGAACGAGGAGATGAACACCGGCCTCGGAGGCATGCTGAACGAACTCGCCACCTGGGCGACGGCCTGCCGGACGATGCGAGCGGGCTGACCGGCCGGCCGGGGCCGCCCGCGGCGCGACGGGTCAGCCGAAGAGGTCGAGCTGCGCCCGCTCGCGCTGCGGCGCGACGAACTTCGTGACGTCGAGCCGCGGCGAGCCGATGGTGAGGCCGTTCCGTTTTGCCGCGAGTGCCACGCGCTCGGCGATGATCTTCGCGAACGGCCCCTCGCCGCGCTGGCGGAGGCCCCACGCCGCATCGTAGTCCTTGCCCCCGCGCATCGCCTGCATGACGCTCATCACCCGCCGCGCGCGGTCGGGGAAGTGCCGGCCGAGCCAGTCCCGCACGATGTCCTTCACCTCGTGCGGCAGGCGCAGGAGCACGAAATTGACGTGCGTCGCCCCGCGCGCGGCGACGGCATCCACGATCGCCTCCACCTCGTGATCGTTGATGGCGGGCACGATCGGCGCCACGAGCGCCGTCACCGGCACGCCCGCCTTCGCGAGTGCCTCGATCGCGGCGAGCCGCTTCGCGGGTGTCGGTGCGCGCGGCTCCATCGTGCGGGCAAGCTCACCGTCGAGCGTCGTCACCGACAGCCCCACCTTGGCGAGCCCCTCCGCCGCCATGGGCCCCAGGAGGTCGAGGTCCCGCGTGACGAGGTCGGACTTCGTGACGATCCCGACCGGGTGGCGGAACTCGGCCAGCACCTCGAGGATCTCCCGTGTGATCCGCCGCTCCCGCTCGACCGGCTGGTAGGGGTCCGTGTTGGTGCCGATGGCGATCGACCGGCAGCGATAGGATGGCGCGGCGAGCTCCTTCCTGAGGAGCGCCGCCGCCTCGGGCTTGGCGAACAGCTTCGTCTCGAAGTCGAGCCCCGGCGAGAGGTTGAGGTAGGCGTGCGTCGGCCGGGCGAAGCAGTAGACGCAGCCGTGCTCGCAGCCCCGGTAGGCGTTGATCGACCGGTCGAACCCGATGTCGGGCGAGGTGTTGCGGGTGATGATCGTCTTCGCCCGCTCCACGGTGACCGTCGTCTTCGGCGGCGGCGCGGGCGCCTCGTCGGTCCAGCCATCGTCCACGGCGACGCGTTCCTCCGCATCGAACCGCGGATGCGGGTTCACGCTCGACCCCCGCCCCGTTCTTTTCGGCACGCCGACATGGAGTTTCGCGGCGTTCGCTCTCTGGGCCACGCGGACGCCTCCGGTGATGACCGCCGGACATTATCGTGGCACGCGACTGCCCGCAATCACGTTTTGTTCTCGTTCAGACCGTGCTCTGGTGTAGAACGCGACACGTACAACGCGTGGATGTCGGCGATTTGTCGCAATCTGTCGAGGCCGTTCGGGAGATATGAATGGCGACATTGTGACCAAAGGAGGCCGGGCATGAAGTCCGCGCTCGTCGCCATCGTCCTGTTCCTCGCCGTCAGCCCTGTCGCGGTTATTGTCGGCAGCCCTGCCGCGTCCGCGCAGGTCACGGCCGGGAACTCCGGCGTCGCTGCTCCCGGGCTGAACCGGGGCAACCATAACGGGCTGAACAGGGGGAGGGGCCTGCCGGTGCCGCTCGCCGGGGTCGGCCTGTCGCTGCTCGCCGTGGGCGGAGGCTACGTCGCGTTCGTCAATCACCGCCGGCGCCGTCGGGTGACGGCCGAGGCCTCCCACAGGACGCACGGGGTCGACGCCGTTTGACCTTGCGGGCGGGCCGCTGGCTGCCGTCGCACGCACGGGCGATCGGCTCCGCCCTGCCCTCGGGCCACACTGAAGCGGCCGCCCGCCCGGCGGTCGCGCGGGAGACCGTGTTTGCGTGGCTCGTCCTCGCCGCGGTCCTGAATGCGGCGAGCAAATCCCTGTTCGAGGCCGTCGACCGCTCCGGCCTCGTCAACGCCTTCCTCAATACGTTCGGTGTGAGTGTCATCGTCTGGCTCGGCCTCGGCGTGGCCGTGGCGGCGCTGGCGCGGGCACCCGGCCGGCCGCTCACCCGGCTCGACGGCGTCGCCGCGGGCGTCGCGGCGCTGATGATCGTCTGCCCCATCCCCTGGTTCAGCCAGCTCGCGGTCGCCGGTCTCGGCATCTACCTCTGGCTCACCTCGCGGCGGGGCGACCCGGTCCGGGGCGCGGCCGCCATCGTCCTCGCGCTGTCGATCACCTTCCTGTGGGCGCGCCTCCTCCTCGCGCTGTTCACCGACGTGATCCTGCGCTTCGACACGGTCGTGGTCGGCTTCCTCGTCGGCGAGACGCCGGTCGGCAACGTCGTGCCCTTCCCCGACGGGTCGGGCTTCATGTACGTCCTGCCCGCCTGCTCCTCCGTCACCAACATGTCGCTGGCGCTGATCGCCGTCGCGGTCTTCGCCAACCTCTACAAGGTGCCGTGGTCCCGCCGCCTTGCGCTCTGGTCTGCGCTGGCCGGGGCGTCGGTGTTCGCGATCAACGTCACACGCATGGCGCTGATCGCGCTCTTCCCGCAGCATTACGACACCCTGCACGGCGTCGAAGGGGCGACGGTGACCGCCTGGCTGACCGTGGCGGTGGTCCTCGCCATCTGCGTCCACGGCGTGGGGAGCGATGCCGCGCGTTCTCGCTAGCGTCGCCCTCGCGCTCCTCCTCGTCGTCTCGCTCGCGGCGAAGGCGGTCGTTTACGAGCGGAGCGACCCCGGCGACGCGCCGCTCGCCCCGGACACCGGGGAGCTGTTCCTCCTCGCCCGCGACTTCGCCGTGACGCCGCCCGTTCCCGAGACGTCGCCGCCGTGGTTCATCGGCGAGCGGGACGGCTGCCACGTCGCGATCGCCACCGTGTCGGCGTTCGGCTGGGACCGGAGCGCCGTCGCCTTCGCCGCCGCCGGGCAGGTCGTCCGCTTCGTCTACCGCGGCGCCGTCTACGACGAGCAGCCCGTGCTGCGGACGAAGGTGGACGCCTACTGGCACAAGGCGCTCGACTATCTCGGCGCCTCGGCCGGGCCGGTGATCGTGCGGGCCGTGCTGACGGGTCCGGGCTGTCCGGACGACCTCCTCGGCGCGGACGCGGTGCGCGACCTCAGCCACTGAGGCGGCGGGCGGCCTACCGCTCGGCGAGGCGCGGCATGATCTCCACGAAGTTGCACGGCTTGAACCGCGAATCGAACTGCTCCCGCAGCACGTGGTCCCACGCGTCGCGGCAGGCGCCGGGCGAGCCGGGGAGCACGAACACGAACGTCTCGCCGATGAGCCCGGCCGTCGCGCGGGACTGGATGGTGGACGTGCCGATGATGCCGCGCGAGACGGCGTGGAACACGGCCGAGAAGCCGTCCATCCGCTTCTGGAACATCGGCTCGATGGTGTCGGGCGTCACGTCGCGGCCGGTGAAGCCGGTGCCGCCGGAGGTGATGAGGACGTCCACCTCGGCGTCGTCCACAGCGCGCTCGACGGCGCCGCGGATCGCCGATGCGTCGTCCGGCACGATGGTGCGCCAGGCGAGGCGGTGGCCGGCGTCGGCAATGCGGCCGGCGAGCGTGTCGCCCGACTTGTCGGTCTCGGCGTCGCGCGTGTCGGACACGATCACCACCGCGAACGTCACGGGGTGGAACGGCAGGCTCTCGTCGATGTGCGGCGGCATGGGGGATCCTCCTCGCCGCTTCCATAGCCCGGCCGGGCGGCGGGCGCACGGGGGCGTGCGGTCACGGTTGCTGGCGCTCCGCCCCGTTGCTAGGGCTCCGGGGGCCGCCCGAAAGCGGCCGGGAGACGCCTGTGACCGACGAACTCAGCCCCGCCGACGCCGCAGCCCTCGCCTATCACCGGCTCGACCCGCCGGGTAAGCTCGAGATCCGCGCGACGAAGCCGCTCGCAACGCAGCGCGACCTCAGCCTCGCCTACTCACCCGGCGTCGCCGCCCCGTCGCTCGCGATCGCCCGCGACCCGCTCGCGGCGCTCGACTACACGGCGCGCGGCAACGTGGTCGCCGTGGTGACGAACGGCACGGCGGTGCTGGGGCTCGGCGCGATCGGCCCGCTCGCGGCGAAGCCGGTGATGGAAGGGAAGGCCGTCCTCTTCAAGAAGTTCGCCGGGATCGACGGCATCGACATCGAGGTGGACGAGACCGACATCGACCGCTTCGTCGACATCGTGGCGGCGCTGGAGCCCTCCTTCGGCGGCATCAACCTCGAGGACATCCGCGGGCCGGACTGCTTCGCCATCGAGGAGAAGCTGAAGGCGCGGATGCAGATCCCCGTCTTCCACGACGACCAGCACGGGACGGCGATCATCGTCTCCGCGGCGATCACCAACGGGCTCCTCATCTCGGGCAAGCGGCTCGAGGATGTGAAGATCATCACCGCCGGCGCGGGGGCGGCGGCACTCTCGTGCCTGAATCTCCTCGTTTCGCTGGGGGCGCGGCTCGACAACATCACCGTCGTCGACCTCGCCGGTGTCGTCTACGCCGGCCGGCAGGAGCTGATGGACCCGTGGAAGACCCGCTTCGCGCGGCCGACCGAGCTCCGGACGCTTGGCGAGGCGATCGAGGGCGCGGACATCTTCCTCGGCCTCTCCGCCGCCGGGATCCTGAAGCCGGAAATGGTGGCGAAGATGGCGCCGCACCCGCTGGTGCTCGCCCTCGCCAACCCGAACCCCGAGATCATGCCGGAGGTGGTGGCGGAGGTGCGGCCCGACGCGCTCGTCTGCACCGGCCGGTCGGACTACCCGAACCAGGTCAACAACGTCCTCTGCTTTCCCTACCTCTTCCGCGGCGCGCTCGATGTCGGCGCGACGGCGATCGACGAGACGATGAAGAAGGCCGCCGTCGACGCCATCGCCGGGCTCGCCCGCGAGCGGCCGACGGAGGAGGTGGCGCGCGCCTATGGCGGCGTCGCGAAGACGTTCGGGCCGGACTACCTCATCCCGGCGCCGTTCGACCCGCGGCTGATCCTCAGGATCGCCCCTGCCGTCGCCAAGGCCGCCATGGACGCGGGACTGGCGCAGCGGCCGATCGAGGACCTCGGCGCCTACCGCGACCGGCTGTCCCGCTTCGTGTTCCGCTCCGGCTCGGTGATGAAGCCGATCTTCGCCAAGGCCGCGGAGACGGCGACGACCCGCATCGTCTACGCCGAGGGCGAGGACGAGCGCGTCCTGCGCGCGGCCGAGATCCTCATCGAGGAGGGACTCGGCGTGCCGATCCTCATCGGCCGACGCCGCGTGGTGGAAGCACGGGCGCGTCGGGCGGGGCTGACCCACGTCCCCGGCGAGATCGAGGTGATCGACCCGGAGGACGACCCGCGCTACCGCGAGTACGTCGAAGCCTACTTTGCCCTCGTCGGCCGGCGCGGCGTGACCCCGGAGGCGGCGAGGACGATCGTGCGCACCAACACCACCGTGATTGCGGCGCTCGCCGTGAAGCGGGGCGAGGCTGACGCGATGATCTGTGGCGTGGAGAGCCCGTTCTCGCAGCACGTGAAGGCGGTGCGCGACGTGATCGGCCTCCGCGAGGGGGTCGGCGAGCTCGCCGCCCTGTCGCTCCTCCTCGGCGACCGCTCGACGCTCTTCCTCCTCGACACGCAGGTGTGTGACGCCCCCTCCGCCGAGCAGGTCGCCGAGATGACGGTGCTCGCCGCCGAGCAGCTGAAGGCGTTCGGCCTCACGCCCCGCGTCGCGCTCCTCTCCGCCTCCCGCTTCGGCTCGCGCGACATCCCGTCGGCCACCCTCATGCGGGAGGCGCTGTCGCGGCTGAGGCTCGCGGCTCCGGAGCTCGAGGTCGACGGCGAGATGACCGGTGCGGATGCGCTGAACGAGGTGATCCGCAACCGCGCGATGCCGGATTCGCCGCTGACGGGCGAGGCGAACCTCCTCGTCTTCCCCAACATCGATTCGGCCCACCTCGCGATGACGCTCCTCGAGGAGCTCACCGGGGCGCTTCATGTCGGTCCGATGCTCCTCGGCACGCGGCTCCCGGCGCACATCGTGACCCAGTCGGCGACGGCGCGCGGCGTCCTCAACATGTCCGCCATCGCGGCGGTCGACGCCGCCTCCCGCCGCGGCGACGTCGTGCCTCCGCCGATCGCCGGAGCCCGCTTGGGACAGGGTGACACATCCGCATAGACCGAGGAACATATTCATAGAGACGGTGTTCCGCTCCGGTCGCCACCTGTTGGTCGGGTGGTGGAGAAGAAGGACGGAGCCCATGAAGAACACCATCATCGCGGCCGCATTCGCCGTGTCAGCGGTCATGCCCGCCGCCGCGCAGGACCTCTCCGGCGCCGGGTTCGTCGCCGAGGCCGCGTCCAGCGATCTGTTCGAGATCCGCTCGAGCGAGATCGCGCTGGAGCGGGCCGAGAGCGCCGAGGTCCGTGAGTTCGCGCAGGAGATGATCAACGACCACACGGCGGTCTCCAAGCGCCTCGGCGTCATCGCCGAGCAGGAGGGCATCCAGGTGCCGACCGTCCCGGAGGGCGCGCCCGCCGACCTCCTCGCCACCGTCGAGGCTGCCGACGGGCCGACGTTCGACGTCACGTATGCGCAGGCCCAGGTCGCCGGCCACGAGGCCGCCGTCGCGCTCTACAGCTCCTACGCCGAGACTGGCGACAACGAGGCCCTGCGCTCCTTCGCGAGCGAGAACCTGCCGACGCTCCAGCAACACCTGACGCATGCCGAAGAGCTGTCCGCCGACTAGTTCTGCTTCCGCGGGCGGCGGCCGCGCGATGCCGGCGTTTCGCGCGCCGGAGCCGTGGCTGCCGCTGCAGCAGCGTCACGCTGCACCAGATCCGTTCCACACAGCGCCGCGCCACGGTTGATTCGTGGCGCGAAACAGGGTTGCTTCTCGGTGTCAGGGCGTCCTTAACGCTTCTCTGCCACCGAATTGCGAGGCCCACGCGCGCTTGTTGGAGTAGCGGATATGCTGAAGTTTGCGAGAACGCACGTCCGATCGTTCGCCATTCTGTCTGCGATCATCGTGGTGTCTGCGGCCAGTCCAGCGCAGGCAGATGCCTTTGCGCAATGTGTCGCCGGAAAATGGCCCTATGCCAAGCGGGCAGGAGTGACGCGGGCCACCTTCGATGCCGCGATCCGGACGCTGAAGCCCGATGCCGACACGGTGCGGCTCTCCAACAAGCAGGCCGAGTTCGTCAAGCCGATCTGGGAGTACCTCGACACCGCCGTGTCGGCGAAGCGCATCACCACCGGCCGCGAGATGCTGCGCAAGCATGGGGCGGTGCTGCAGGAGGTGTCGCGCCGCTACCAGGTGGACCCGGAGATTGTGCTCGCCATCTGGGGCATGGAAACGAGCTACGGCGGCTTCATGGGCGACCACAACGCCGTGCAGGCCGCGGCGACGCTCGCCTGCAAGGGCGGCCGACGAGCCGATTTCTGGTCGCAGCAGTTCGCCGCCGCGCTGAAGATCGCGCAGGACGGCCATGTGCCGCTCGCCGAGATGGAGTCGTCGTGGGGCGCCGCGATGGGGCACACGCAGTTCATCCCGACGAGCTGGCAGGCCTATGCCGCCGATTACGACGGTGACGGCAAGCGCGACATCTGGCGCTCGATCCCTGACGCCCTCGCCTCCACCGCCAACTACCTGAAGGAGCACGGCTGGCGGTTCAACGAGACCTGGGGTTACGAGGTCGAGGTGCCGGCCAACTTCGATCACCGCCGCGCCGACGGCAAGGAGCGCCGCCCGATCTCCGAGTGGCAGCGGCTCGGCGTGCGGCGCGCCGGCGGCGGCGACTTCCCGCGGCCGTCCGATCAGGCCTACCTCCTGTTCCCGGCAGGCGCGCGCGGGCCGGCGTTCCTGATGCTCAAGAACTTCGACGTCATCAAGCGCTACAACAACGCCGACGCCTACGCGCTTGCCGTCGGCCACCTCGGCGACCGCATCATCGGCGGTGGCGACTTCGTCCGGGCGTGGCCGCGCGACGAGCGCCCGCTGAGCCGCGCCGAAGTCGAGGAGATGCAGTCGCTCCTGACGCGCCGCGGCTTCTCGACCGGCGGCATCGACGGCCAGGTCGGCCCTGCGACGCGGCAGGCGATCCGCGAGTACCAGATCGCAGAGGGCAAGACCCCCGACGGCTTCCCGTCCTCGACGCTTCTCAGCGACCTGAAGCGGCGCTGAGGAGGCCCACCTCCCTGTCGCGCTCCGTGAGCGCGGCGAGGGCGAACGCCGTGCCGAGGCTCACATCATCCGGCGCCTCCCCGACGCGCTGGGGCAGGTGCCGCCGGTGGAACGCCGTTCCAAGCGCCTCTTCCCACTCGGGGTCGGTGAAGTAGCCGGCGCGGCCGATCGCGTCCAGGAATGCCGTCCGGCTGAACGGCACGGATGCGGCGGGCTCCACGAACAAGGCATGTCCCGCGTCGGCGAGCCGACGCCACGGAAAGCGCTCGCCCGGGTCGATCTTGCGGGTCGGTGCGATGTCGGAATGGGCGACGACGTTGCGCGCCGGCACCGGCCAGCGCGAGCGGATGCCGTCGAGGAGGCGCAGCAGCGCCGCGATCTGCGCGTCAGGGAAGGTGGGCGCGTCGGGCCGGTGGCCGGGATTGTCGAGCTCGATCCCGACCGACCGATGGTTGATGTCGCGCGTCCCATCCCAGCCCGAGACGCCCGCGTGCCAGGCCCGGCACTCCTCGTCCACCATCTGCACGACCTCGCCATCCGCCGTGATGAGATAGTGGCAGGACACCCGCGAGACGGGGTTGCACAGCCAGGCGACGGCGGCGTCCGCGCTCGCCATGTCGGTGTAGTGGAGCACCACCACGTCCGGAGTGGCCTGGCGGCCGTCATGGTTGGGTGAGGGGACGCGCCTCACCTCAGCGCCTTCTCGATCTGCTCGAAGGCAGCGTTGATCGCCGCGAGCCGGTCGTTCGCCACCTTCACGAATTCCGCCGGCACGCCGCGCGCGATCAGCCGGTCGGGGTGGTGCTCGCGGACAAGTTCGCGATAGCGGACGCGCACGGCCGCGAGGTCGGCGTCGGGCGCGAGGCCGAGGATCGCATAGGGGTCCGCGTCGCCCCTGAGGTGACGCGCCTTGACGCGGCCGACGCGCACCGGATCGAGCGCGAAGATGTCGGCCACCCGGTCGAGGAAGGCCGCCTCCGCCTCGTGCACCACGCCGTCGGCGGCGGCGATCGTGTAGAGGATGTCGAGGATGTCCTCCCGCACGGCCGGGTCGTCCGGCACCAGGCGCGCGATCTTCTGGGCGTAGGACTCGAACCCGCCGACATCCCGCTGGGCGAGCTCGAACAGGCGGCCGATGGCGGCCCGGCCTTCCGGCGGCACGTCGAACCGGCGCCAGAACGAGGCCGCCTCGGACATCGTCACCACGCCGTCGGCCTTCGCCATCTTGGCCGCGAGGGCGACGACGGCCATGGAGATCGCGGCCTGCCGCGACCCGCCAGCGCCGGCAGCCTCCCTCACGCGTTCAAAGACGTCCGCTCCAGCGGCGCCGACATCGCGCAGCGCCTGGGCGATGGTCGCCCAGACCGCCATCAGCGCTTCCTGCCGCCCTTGCCGCGGACGGGGCGCGGCGTCATCGGCGGGGTCCGCCGCAGCCGGTCGACGAGGCGGGCCTGACGGCCGCCGTCCCTCGCGTCGCCACTCTCGACGCCCGGAGCGGGCTGCCACGCCGGGAGCGTGAAGGTCTCGCCGGCGTCGCCAGTGTCTCCGCCGGGCCCCTGCGGCCACGCCGGGGCCGACCCGCTGTCGCCGGCACCGTCATGCTCGCCGCGCGGAGCCGACTGAGGCGGGGGTGGCGTGTCGCCGGCTGGCGCCGCAGGGGGCTGCGTCGCCGCGTCCTGAACGGGCTCCGCCGGCGCATGCGCGCCGTTGTGCGGCCGGTGGCGGTGACCGTTGATGGCTCCTTCAGCCGCGGCGATCCCGTCCCCGCCTTCGCTGACCCGGCCGCGGGCGCCCGGGTGTATGTCGCCGGTCGCCCAAGGACGCGGCTCGGGCGTGAGCCTGATGGCGCCCGCGTCGCCTGCGCCGGGCACCGCAGGCGGCGTGCTGGCCGTAGTGGCGGGCAGCGTCTCGGCGCCCGCTGCCGACGTCGGCGCTCCGCCCGTTGCGGGAGCCCCCGAAGGCGCGAGCGGCAGTGGGTCGAGCGGTCCCTCCGGCGTTGCAGGAGGGACCGAGGTGCGAGGCCCTTCATCCGCCGGCCTGTCGGCAGCGGACGGAGCGCCGGCGTTGCTCGGCGGCGGCTGAGTGGGCTGCGCCGTGATGTCAGCGCCCTCGCCGGCTCGGGCGAGCGGGGCGCTCGCGACGCTCTCCTCCGCCGCGCGCGGACCGCCGAGGCGCGGCTCCTGCCGGACGGCGTCGGCGGCGCTGCGGACAGGCTTGCCGCCACGTTCGTCGCGGCGTCGCAACCGCTCGCGGAGCCTCTCCGCGCGCCGGTCCTGCCGCGACGCGGGCTTAACGGCGGGTGCCGCGGCCGTGAGCGTTGGTTCGACCGCTGTGGCTGAGGTCACCGCGACAGCCGGAACAGCGGCTTCGGCCGGCTTCGCCACCGGCGCTGGCGGCGGAAGCGGCGTCACCTTGAGCGGGCGGCCCTGTCGCGGCGGCACGCGGGAGAGCCGCCGCGGCGCGCCCTCGAGGAAGGTCGAGATCGCCGCCAGGGCAGCGCCGCGCAGCTCGTCCCGCTCGATCAGCACCTGGTGCCGCGCGTCGGGGATGATGACGAGGCCGCCGCCGGCGACCGAGCGGGCGAAGCGGTCGATCGCCGGTGTCGAGACGATGGTGTCCGCCCCGCTCGCCACGAACAGCGACGGGATCGGCAGCGGCCGCCCCTCCATGCGCCGCACCCGGCGTATCGCGCCGAGCGCCGCGCCGAGCCAGCCGAGCGTCGGCACGCCGGTGGTGAGCTCGGGATAGGCGTCCACCTGCGCGCCGAGGCGGGCATAGCGCACCGGGTCGGAGGTGATCCTGTTCCCTTCGAACGGCTGCGTGCCCATCATGGCCCGCGTCGCCGCGAGCCGCCCGAGGCCCGACAGCCGCGCCGCGCCGGAGACAAGGCCGATCACCGGTGCCGGCAGAGGCAGCCGCTCGATGCCGAGGAGCGGGGCGAGGAGCACCATCCGCTCTACCTCCCGCCGCAACGTCTCCGCTGCGAGGAGGGCGACAAGCCCGCCCATCGAGTGCGCGAGGATGTGGAACGGCCGCGGCATGCCCACCTCCGCAGCGTGGCGGACGACCGCGGAGAGGTCCGCCACGTAGTCGCCGAAGCTCGCGACGTGGCCGGTGCCGCGCGTCCAGCGCCGCGATCCGCCCTGGCCGCGGAAGTCGAACGCGATCACCGCGAAGCCGCGGCCGACCATCCAGTCGATCGTCTCCTGGTAGACCTCGATGAACTCGGCCCGGCCGTGCACGAGGACGATGGTCCCTGGCCCGCCCTCCCGCCCGTTCCAGCGGGCGATCCGGAGCGGGGCCGCCGCCTGCAGCATGCCGTAGGTGCCGGCCGAAACGGCCGCCCCGCAGGGTGCGCCGCCGCCGTTTCCGAGGCCGGAGCCGGTCATTTCTGAGGTCGCAGTCGCCACGCCCGCCCCACGCGCCGGAACTCTTGAACTCGGCGGGATCCTAACCCACCTCGGTGCTGCGGTCGCCAGTCATGGGGCCGCGCAGGGCCGCAACGGCTGGCCAGACGGCAGCTGTTCCGGACCGTGCTTCACCTCGTTGCTTCTCACGGAGGACGACCATGCGTCAATTCGATCTCGCCCCCCTCTACCGCTCCACCGTCGGCTTCGACCGCCTGTTCCAGATGCTGGACAATGCCGCGGGCGCCACGCAGAGCCAGACCTACCCGCCCTACAACATCGAGCGCACCGCCGAGGACCAGTACCGCATCACGATGGCGGTCGCCGGGTTCAAGGAGGCCGAGCTCACGGTCGAGGTGAAGGAGAACGCCCTCACCGTGACCGGGCAGAAGACCGAGGCCGAGACCGCCGAGGAGAACTTCCTCTATCGCGGCATCGCCTCCCGCGCGTTCGAGCGCCGCTTCCAGCTCGCCGACCACATGGTCGTGACGGGCGCCTCGCTCGACCACGGCCTGCTCCACGTGAACCTCAAGCGCGAGGTGCCGGAGGCGAAGAAGCCCCGCACGATCGCGATCGAGACCGCCGCTCCGAAGACGATCGAGAGCCAGGCGGCCTGAGGCCGGTTCCCATCGGCGTCAGGTCAAGTGTCGCCGAGACGGATGGGCGCTCCGGGTCACCCGGGGCGCCCTTTTTCGTGCCTGCTGGACGGCGCCGCCCGCCGCGCCATCCTGAGAGTGGCCGGATGGGCCGGCTCTGGAGACCGTGATGGCGATCGGCAAGGGACGGCGGGCACTCGTCACGGGCGGCAACCGCGGGATCGGGCGGGAGGTGGGGCGCCAGCTCGCCGCGCTCGGCTACGAGGTGATCCTCGGCGTTCGCGACGTGGAGAAGGGCCGGAGGGTGGCGGACGGGGCCGATGTGGTGGCGCTCGACGTCGCCGACCCGGACGCGGCGGCCCGCGCCTTCCGGCAGACCGGGCCCGTCGACATCCTCGTGAACAACGCCGCCATCCACTACGACACCGGACAGAGGGCGGCCGCGCCCGACTGGCGGATCGTCCGCGAGGCGTTCGAGACCAACCTCTTCGGCGCCTGGCGCGTCGCGGCGGCCTACGCGCCGACGATGGCGGCGGCGGGCTGGGGCCGGATCGTCAACGTCTCGTCCGAATCGGGCTCGCTCGCCTCGATGGGCGCCGGAACGCCGGCCTACGCCACCTCCAAGGCGGCGCTGAACGCGCTGACGCGGGTGCTCGCGGGTGAGCTCAGCGGGACGGGCGTCCTCGTCAACGCCGTCTGCCCCGGCTGGACGGCGACGGACATGGGCGGCGGCGGCCGGCCCGTGCCGGAGGGCGCGGCGAGCGTCGTCTGGGCGGTGACGTTGCCCGACGACGGTCCGACGGGCGGCTTCTTCCGCGACGGCCGCCCGCTGCCCTGGTAGGGACGCAAGGCCGCGGCGCGCGGATCAGGCGGCGTCGCGCGCGGCGAGCGCAGAGGCGAGGGCGGCAACCTCGGCCGTTGTCGTGCGGAAGCTCGTGACGAATCGGCGGAGCTGCCAGTCCGCGGCCGGCGCTGCCGGCAGGTGCGCGGAATGCGACGTCCACGGGTGCGCGACGATGCCGGCCGCCTCGAGCCGCACCGCACCCGCCGGGGAGACCCAGGCGAAGATCTCGTTCGATGCCGGTGCGTGGAGGAGGATCGCCTCGCCGCTGGCGGCCAGCACCTCGGCTAGGGCGGAGGCCATCCCGTTGGCGTGGGCAGCGAGGCCGAGGACGTGGTGCCGGTCGAGGAGCGCGCAGAACTGCGCCGCGACGAAGCGGTTCTTCGAGAAGAGCTGCGCCGCTTGTTTGTGCCGGTAGAGCACGTCCTCCTTCAGCGCCGCATCGAAGAAGACGACCGCCTCGGCGCACCACGCCCCGGCCTTGGTGAAGCCGAGCGACAGCACGTCGACGCCGGCGCGCCAGGTGAGGTCCGCCGGCGTCGCCGCGGTGTGGACGACGGCGTTCGCGAACCGCGCGCCGTCCATGTGCACCGCGAGGCCGCGGCCCTTGGCGACCGCCGCGATCTCGGCCACCTCGGCCGGCGTGTAGCTCTGGCCGATCTCGTTGACGTTGGTAAGGCTGACGGCCACGGGCCGACCAAAGTGGACGACGCCGGGCGCATAGCTCGCGATCCGCTCGGCCAGCGCGGCGGCGTCGATCTTGCCCGCCGGCCCATCCACCGCGTCGATCACGTTGCCGGCGGAGAAGAGGGCGGGGGCGGCGGCCTCGTCGCGCAGGATGTGCGCGTCGGTGTGGGCGAGGACGACGCCGCCCGGCCGCGAATAACTCGCGAGGGCGAGCGCGTTCGCAGCGCTCCCGGTCGAGACGAAGACGGCGAACACGTCGCGCTCGAAGAAGCCGGACAGGAGGTCGCTGGCGCGTCCGGTCCAGCGGTCGGCGCCATAGGCCGGGGCGGCGTCCTCGTTCGCCTCGGCGAGCGCGCTCATCACGCTGTCGGCGGCGCCCGCCCAGTTGTCGGATGCGAACATCGTCCTCGTCCTTCCCGCGGAAACGTCCGGTCAATGCACCAGTGGCGGGAGGGCCGCAACCCGGGCGGGAGCGCTATCAGGTCTGCCGGAAGTACGGTCGACCCCTCAACCGGATGAGCACGACCGGAAACGCCATCAGCGCGGCTCCGCCGAGGACGGCGGCGGCTGCAACCCCGGGTGTCAGCGCCCCATCACGGTCTGCGATCAGGAACGCGGCGGCACCGGCGGGGTAGAAGAACAGGACGGCGGTCGCAAGTCCGGGCGAGTAGCGCCCGCGCGCGACGAGGAACGGCAGGACATGGAAGAACGTCGCGTTGATGAGCATCAGCGACGCGAAGATCAGCGGGATCAGGGGGATGGTCGCGGCGAGCTGCGCCTGGACGATGCCGAGAACCACGACGATGGCGTTCGTCATGTAGAAGTCGGTCCATTCGACCGGGAGACCGATGACGCCGCGCGCCCAGTCCTTCCAGTCGAGCGCGAACTCCTCGAGCATGTGGAGCGCGTAGGCGGCGAGGCCGAGCCAGGCAATTTCGGTCAGGGTCACAGTCAGGCCTTGGAGTGAAGGGAACCGAAAGCCTAGGGGCGACTCGGCGCCGGAACCAGAGCGCGCGACGCTTCTTGCCCGGCGATTGAAGAGCTCAGCGCCGCGAGAACCGACCGAGGAGGGCGTCGGCCGACAACGGGCCGGGACCGGTGATGCCGAGCGTGACGAGGAGGAACACCCAAAATGATCGCTGGTCGGCGATGAGGGAGCCGGACTGCGCGTCGAACCAGGCGCCGATCGTGGTGGCGTCGACGCCGTGCGCGGTGATGTCGGTCCACGTCATGACCGCGATGAAGCCGATCATCCCCAGCGCTGCGAGACGGGTGAAGAGGCCCGCCACGATGAGGACGGGGAGGACGATCTCGGCGTAAGTGCCGGCGTACACGATCAGGTGGTCGAGGGGGCCGAGCGCCGACGGGTCGTAGCCGGCCGCCTCCATCTGTTTCGGCAGGATCTGCACGTAGGCGCCGGCGGAGAGGTTCCAGAGGCCGGCGAGCCCGTCGCCGAGCTTCGTCCGCGCCGAGTTCAGGAAGTAGACGAGGAGGACACCGGCGAAGACGAGCCGGGCGAGGGTGCCGACGAGAGCGAGGCCGGCCGGGCCCGAGAGGCTGCGGCAGGCACTGTCGTAGAGGCGGACGAGCATCAGGTGGTTCCGGAGAGGGCGGCGAACGCGCCGGCGGCGAGGAGGGGGGCGAGGGCGGTGGGTAGGTCGTCCTCCGCCGCCTCGCCGAGCGTCTCGCCGGCGAAGAGGCGCGAGCAGAGCCGCGCGGCGGAGGGGGGGAGGGGCGTCACGATGAGCGTCATCGCCGGCCGGGTGACAAGCGCGGCGGCGGCCTCCACCGGCGGCTCGCCGACGCTGGCCCGCCACGCTGCGAGCCCGCCATGGGGCGTCGCCACCAGCTGCGCGGCGGGGTGCGGGGCGAGGCGCAGCGCCTCCGGGTCGACGGCCGCGAGCGTGGCGGGGTCGAGCGGCGGCGCGTCGGCGGCGTGGGTGGCGGCGACGCGGGCGAACTCGATGCGCGCCACCTCCGGCACGTACCGGTAGGGGGCGAGGCCGGGCAGCGTCGCGAGGAGGTCGGCAAACCCGTCGCCCCAGCGGTGGAGCACCGGCGAGGACGGCCGCGCGGCGCGGGCATGGGCGACGGCGGCGGCGCGGAACATCTCGCCGCCGACGAGCTCGCGCGTCACGGGGTAGGTCGCGGCGAGGGCATCGGCGAGGCCGGAGACCATGCCGTTCCGGTAGATCGCGATCCGGTGGGCGGCGTCCCGGCCGCGGGCCGTCACCCGCGGGGCGGCGCCGCCACGGAGCGCGGCGCAGAAGGCGCTCTGCGGATCGCCGCCCGGCGTGCTCGCGGCCGGAGCGGGGGCAAGACCGCCGGCCAGCGCATCGCGGGGGAGGGCGTTCGCCATCTCAGGCGGCCACGCCCGCCGCCGGCCCCGATGCGGCGAGGGCCGACGCCATCGCCCGCTCCGCCTTTGCGGCCTCCGCGGCGAGGACGGCGAATGGCGGCACGTCGGCGTCCCACTCGACGAGTGTCGGCACCGGGCGGCCGAGGCGGCGGATCGCTTCGCCATAGAGAGCCCACACCGGCGGCGGCACCGGTCGGTCGTGCGTGTCGACGAGGAGCGGGAGGCCGCCGTCATCCTCCTCCGCATGGCCGGCGAGGTGGATCTCGCCCACCGCGTCGAGCGGCAAGGCGGCGATGAATGCGACCGGGTCGAGCCCGACATTGACCGCCGAGACGACGACGTTGTTCACGTCGAGGAGCAGCCCGCAGCCGGTGCGGCGCACGACCTCCGCGAGGAACGCGGGCTCGTCCCAGGTGGACGCCTCGAAGGCGAACACGCTCGCGGGATTCTCCAGCAGCATCGGCCGGCCGAGCGCCTCCTGCACCACGTCCACATGCTCGGCGACGCGGGCGAGCGTCGCCTCCGTCAGCGGCAGCGGCAGGAGGGCGTTGTGGTACTCGCCTTCGTGGGTGGACCAGGCGAGGTGTTCGGAGACGAGCCCCGCGCCGGCCCGGCGGGCGACCGCGGCGAGGCGGGCGAGGTGGTCGCGGTCGAGCGGCCCGGCGCCGCCGATGGAGAGGCCGACGCCGTGCACCGAGACGGGCACCCGCTCGGCGACGCGGTCGAGCAATGCCAGCACCGGCCCGCCGTCGCCCATGAAGTTCTCGGCGTGGATCTCGACGAAGCCGACCCGCTCCGGCGCGGCGAGAAGGTCCGCCGCGTGGGCGAGCTTGAAGCCCACACCGCCGCGCGGCGGTATCCTGCCGACGCCGCGGGGTGGGACAGTCACGCCGACGGCTCGGGGACCGGCTTCAGCTTCGCGGCGTCGGTGCCGGCCGGCAGGTCGCGTGCGAGACCTTCGAAGCCTTCGGCCTCCAGCGAGGCCGCCGTGGCGCCCTGACGGCCGCCGGGCAGCTGCATCGTGGTGCACGTGCCGGCGGGGACGAGCGTCCACGCGTTGCCCTGGTAATTCACCGTGGAGGTGCCGGCGCAGGTGGTGCCCGGGCCGGCCGCGCAGTCGTTCTCGCCGGCAAGCGACACGCCGAAGCACTTCTCGTTGGCGGCCTGTGCCGGGAGCGTGGCAGCGAGCGCGGCGGCCGCCGCGACGGCGCCGGCGAGCGCGGCGCGGGAGAGGGTGTTGGCCATGAGGTCTCCTCCGTTGGACGGGCGTGAACCTAACCGATCGGTCATCTTCTGTGCACTCACGACGCCGCACGCCCTTGCACGACGCCGTGACCGTGCCGTGCGGCCGCGCCGCGCAGAAGCTCCATTAGGAGCTCGACGGCTGGTCCGGGGCTGCCCTCGGCGCGGGCGGTGAGGCCGATCGCGCCGAGCGTGGAGCGCGTATCGACCGGCAGCGCCAGGAACTCGCCGGACGCCAGCTCGTCGGCGACGACGCTGCGCGAGATGATCCACACCGCCCGGTGGCGCCGCACGAAGGCGCGGCCGAAGGCGTCCGCCACCGTCTCCACCGCGAGCGGCGGCTCCGGCAGCCCCTGCTCGACGAACAGGCGGTCGACGAGCGGGCGGATCAGCGAATCCTTCGGCGGGATCAGGACGGGGAACCGCGCCATTCCTTCGACGGCGCGCGGCAGGTCGGCCGCGAGCGGGTGGGCGTGGTGCAGCACGAAGGCGACGCTCTCGCGGCTGAGCGGCTCGAAGACGAGGCCGTCCATGTGCTCCGGCGAGGGGAGGCGGCCGACGACGAGATCGAGGCTGCCGCGGCGCAGGCGGTCGACGAGGACGTCCTGGTTGCCGCCCGTCACCACCACGCGGGTGCGCGGGCGCAGTTCCAGGAACGCGCCGACCGCCTCGGGCACGACCGTCCCCGCGACGGTCGGAATTGCGCCGATGCGGACCGGCGGCCCCTCGCCCGCCGCCCCTGAGAGGGCGAGGACGCCGCCTCGCACGGCGGCGAGGCTGGCGCCGGCATGGCGCAGGAAGATCTCCCCCTCGACCGTCAGCCGGATGCCGCGCCCGTCCCGCTCCACGAGCGCTGCGCCGACCGCTGCCTCGAGATCCCGGAGGGTGCGCGTCACGGCGGGCTGCGTCAGGGCGAGGCTCTCGGCGGCCCGGCTGACGCTGCGGTGCCGGGCGACCTCGTGGAAGACCTCGAGGTGGCGGATCTTGAGGCTGCGGAGCGGATTCATGCCGGCGATGGTATAGGAGATCGCACATTTCGAATTATTCATCGCAGCCGCGCTGTGGCAGCGTCAGCGGACGGGAGGAAACGAATGCCGTTCGCCATGAACGACGGTGTCGCCCTGCATTACGCGACGAGGCCGGCCGCTCCCCGCGCGCCGACGCTCCTCTTCGTGAACTCGCTCGGCACCGACTACCGCATCTGGGACGCTGTCGCCGCCGCGCTGCCGGCGGACCTCGGGCTCGTGCGCTACGACAAGCGCGGGCACGGGCTGTCCGACCTTGGCCCCGGGAACCAGCTCGACCAGCACCTGTCGGACGCCCTCGCGCTGATGGATCGGCTCGGGCTCGAGCGGGTCGTCGTCGTCGGACTCTCGGTCGGGGGGATGATCGCGCAGGGGCTCGCCGTCCGCCATGCCGGGCGCGTCGCCGGGCTGGTGCTCGCCTGCACCGGCGCCAAGGTCGGCACCGACGAGATCTGGAACGGCCGCATCGCCGCCGTCCGCGGGCCGGGCATCGCCTCGATGGCGGACGGCGTGATGGAGCGCTGGTTCTCGCCGCGCTTTCGCACGGAGGAGCGGGAGACGCTGGCGGGGATGACCAACATGCTCGTCCGCCAGCCGGCGGAAGGGTATGCGGCCGTCTGCGAGATGCTGCGCGACACCGACCTCCGGGCCGACGCCGGGCGGATCGCCGCGCCGACGCTCTGCATCGCCGGCAGCGCCGACGGGTCGACGCCGCCCGACCTCGTCCGCGGCCTCGCCGATTCGATCCCGGGCGCCGAGTTCGCGCTGATCGACGGCGTCGGCCACATCCCGTGCGTGGAGGCGCCGGAGGAGTTTGCCGGCCACGTCTCGCGCTTCCTCGTCAGGCGGGAGCTTCTCCATGTCTGACGCCGAGGGGACTGCTGGCGAGAGCGACCCCTTCGCGACCGGGATGGCGACGCGGACCCGAGTCCTCGGCGCGGAACACGTTGCGCGGGCCGGGGCGGCGACGACGCCCTTCGACGCCCGCTTCCAGCGGCTCATCACGGAAGCCGCCTGGGGCCGCGTCTGGTCCGACGGCACTTGGACGCCGCGCGAGCGGTCGATGGTGACGATCGCGCTCCTCGCCGCGCTCGGCCACACGGAGGAACTCCAGATGCACGTCCGCGCCACGCGGAACACCGGCGCCAGCGAGGCCGACATCGCCGAGGCGCTGATGCACGTCGCGATCTACGCCGGCGTCCCCGCCGCGAACCACGCCATCAAGGCCGCGAAGGCGACCCTGGCCGACATGCAGGAGAGGGCCGAGCCGTGAACGACCTCGCCAACCGACCCGATCCGCGCGCCGACCACCGCCCGTTCCGCAAGCGCGATCTCGACTGGCACCCGCCGGCGCTCGACCCCCGCTACAAGACGAGCGTCCTGCGCTCGCCGCGCTTCCCGCTCCTCTCCGTGCAGCCCTCGGCGACGGAGATCACCGGCCCTGTGTTCGGACACGCGACGCTGGGGCCGAAGGACCACGACCTCACCACTAACTTCGCGGGAGCCGGCGAGAACGCGATCGGAGAGCGCATCATCGTCCACGGCCGCCTCCTCGACGAGGACGCACGGCCGGTGCCGGGCGCGCTGATCGAGATCTGGCAGACCAACGCGGGCGGCCGCTACAGGCATGTCCGCGATACCTACCTCGCACCACTCGACCCCAATTTCGGCGGCTGCGGGCGGACGATCACCCGGGACGACGGGAGCTATGCGTTCCTGACGATCCGGCCCGGCGCCTATCCGTGGCCGAACCGGCAGAACGACTGGCGGCCGGCGCACATCCACTTCTCCGTCTTCGGCCTCGGCTTCGCGCAGCGGCTCATCACGCAGATGTATTTCGAGGGCGACCCGTCGATCCCGCTGTGTCCGATCATCGGCACGGTGAAGGACCCCGAGGCCGTCGACATGATGGTGGGCCGGCTCGACATGGACGCGACCGTTCCGTTCGACGCGCGGGCATGGCGGTTCGACATCGTCTTGCGCGGGCGGCGGTCGACACCGTTCGAGAACCGGCCGGAGGGCAACTGATGCGGCTTCGCGAAACGCCTTCGCAGACGGCGGGGCCCTACGTCCACATCGGCATGGTGCCGACCTTCGCGGGTGTCGGCGGCGTCTATCCGGCCGACCTCGGCGCGGGGCCGCTCTACGGCGAGCGGGCGAAGGGGGAGCGGATCACCGTGACCGGTCGCATCCTCGACGGGTCGGGCGAGGCGCTGCGCGACGCCTGCGTCGAGATCTGGCAGGCGGACGCGGACGGGCTCTACCCCTCGCCGTCGGAGACGCGCGGCGACGCGGATCCGCATTTCCGCGGTTGGGGCCGCGCTGCCGTGATGGGCGGCGAGGGGCTCTTCACCTTCGAGACCGTGAAGCCCGGCCGGGTGCCTACCGCCGACGGCCGCCCGCAGGCGCCGCACATCGCGTTCTGGATCGTCGCGCGTGGCATCAACATCGGCCTCCACACCCGCATGTACTTCCCCGAGGAGGCGGAGGCGAACGCGGCCGACCCGGTGCTTTCGCGCGTCGAGCAGCCGTGGCGGCGCGAGACGCTGATCGCCCGGCGCGACGGGGCGACGCTCCGCTTCGACATCGTGCTCCAGGGCGAGCGCGAGACGGTCTTCCTCGATGTCTGAGGGGGACGTCTAGGCGTGGCCGTCTCGCCGCTCGACGACCGCATCCTCGGCGCACTGTTCGGCGACGCGGAACTCGGCGCGGTCTTCGACGAGCGGCGCACGGTGGAGCGCTGGACGGCGGTGGAGGCGGCCCTCGCCGAGGCGGCGGCCGCCGAGGGGCTTGCGCCGGAGGCGACGGCCGCCGCGATCCGCGCCGCGCCCGCTCCGGCGGAGGCGGTGCTTGCCGCCGGCACGGCGCGGGACGGCCTGCCGATCCCGGCCTACGTCGCCGCGCTCAAGCTCGCCGTGCGGGAGCCGCTGCGCGCCGGGGTCCACATCGGCTCGACGAGCCAGGACATCCTCGACACCGCGCAGGCGCTGGCGCTCCGCGACGCGAACGACATCCTCGCCGGCCGGATCGCGGCACTGGACGACGCGCTCGCCGGCCTCGCCGCCCGGTTCGGCGACCGGCCGCTGATGGCGCGCACCCGCATGCAGGCGGCGCTGCCGGTGACGGTTGGCCACCGGATCGCCGCCTGGCGGGCGCCGTTGGCCGGCCAGGCCGCCGACCTCGAAGCGCTGCGCCCCCGCGTCGAGGCGCTGCAGTTCGGCGGGCCCGTCGGCACCCGCGAGGGGTGGAGCGGGCGCGGCGACGCGGTCGCACGGCGGATGGCGGCGGCCCTCGGGCTCGCCGATCCCGGCCGCGCCTGGCACACCGACCGGAGCGCGATCGGCGCCTATGGCGCGCTCATGGCGGGGCTCGCGGCGAGCGCGGGGAAGATCGGCGCCGACGTGGCGCTGATGGCGCAGCAGGGGCTGGGCGAGGCCGCCGTCGCGGGAGGCGGCTCGTCGTCGGCGATGGCGCACAAGGCGAACCCGATCCTCGCGGAGCTTCTCGTCGCGCTCGCCCGGTACGCCGCGACGCTGGCGGGAGGGCTTGCGCAGTCGCTGGTGCACGAGCAGGAGCGCTCCGGCGCCGCGTGGTCACTCGAGATGATGCTCCTGCCGCAACTCGTCGTCACCGCCGGCCGCTCGCTCGGCGCGGCGACCGAACTCGCCGGGCGGATCGAGCGGCTGGGCGAGTCGGCGCGGGAAAGGCGCGCCGCGGAGGTGCCAGCGCCCTAAACAGAGACGACAAGCGGCGGGGCCTCGCGCGCCGGCCGACGACACACAAAAACGGGAGGGACACCATGGATCGCAGGCAATTCATCATCGGCGGCACGGCGGTCGCGGCCGGCACGCTCGGCGCGCCGTACGTGCGGCGGGCGCGGGCGCAGGAATTCTCGCTCACGCTGCACCACTTCCTGTCGCCGCGCTCCAACGCCCACGCCAACATGCTGGCGCCCTGGGCCGAGGCGATCGTGAGCCAGTCGGACGGCCGGATCGCGATCGAGCTCTTCCCCTCGATGTCGCTCGGCGGCACCCCGCCCCAGCTGATCCGGCAGGCGGCGGACGGCGTCGCCGACATCGTCTGGACGGTGAACGGCTACACGCCCGGCCTCTTCCCGCGCTCCGAGGTGTTCGAGCTGCCGACCGTCTTCACCAACGACCCGGCCGCGACGAACCTTGCCATCCGCGAGATGTTCGACGAGTGGCTGGCGCCTGAGTACCAGGGCGTCCACGTCCTCTTCAACCACGTCCACGCCGGCAACGCGCTCCACACCGCCTCAAAGGACGCACGCTCGCCGGCTGACACGGCGGGCCTGAAGCTCCGCGTGCCAGGCCCAAGCGCGACTGCGACGGTAGAGGCGATGGGGGCGACGCCGGTCAACATGCCGGTGCCGGACCTGCCGCAGTCGCTGTCGACCGGAGTCGTCGATGGGGCGCTGATCCCGTTCGAGATCATGCCGCCGCTGCAGCTCTGGGAAATGACGGAGTTCCAGATCGAGGGCCCAGACCGCGAGCGCTTCGGCACGACCGTGTTCCAGGTCTCCATGAACGCCGACCGGTGGGAGAGCCTGCCGGACGACCTGAAGGAGGTGTTTGTCGCCAACAGCGGGCCGGACTGGCTGCGCAAGGTGGCCGAACTCTGGGTGGCGGCCGACAACAGCGCCATCGAAATGGCGGTGGAGGCCGGCAACACGCACGTCGTACTCACGCGCGAGGAGATGGACGCCTTCAACACCGCGCTGGAGCCGGTGGTGGATGAGTGGATCGCCGCCCACAGCGACTTCGACGCCGCCGCCCTCGTCGCCAAGGCCCGCGAGACGATCGCGAAGCACAAGAGTGCGGCTTGACCGCGCTCGATGATCAGGCTGAGCGCGGCGTGACCGCGCCCGGCCGCCGGTGGTGCGCCGCTTGACCGACGCGACCGGCCGCGCGTCGCGAGGCCCCGCCGGTGACGGCGGCGGTTTTGCGCGCGTTGCGGCAGTCCTCTCCGCCGTCATCACCGGGTGGGCGATCGTCGGTGGGCTCCTCCTCGCCGGCCTTGCGCTGATGACGGCGGGGAGCGCGCTCTCCAACCTCTTCTTTTCGCGGCCGTGGGCGCCCGAGATCGAGCTCACGCGACATCTCATCGCGATCATCATCTTCACGATGCTCCCCTACTGCCAGCTCGTCGGCGCCAACATCACGGTCGACATCTTCACCGAAGGCATGGGGACACGCGCCAAGGCGGCGATGGGCGTGCTCTCCTCTCTGCTCGCGGCGGCGTTCGCTGTCCTCCTCCTCCGGCAGATGTCGCTCGGCTTCGAGAGCTACCTCTCCTTTGTCGAGCTGACGCCCGTCCTGCGTCTGCCGCTCTGGACGGCCTTCCCGCCCATCCTCCTCTCGCTCGCGCTCCTCCTCGCTGCGGCGCTCCTCACCTTTGCCGACGGCATGCGCGTGATGCGCGGGCGGCCGTCGGCGCTGCCGCACGCGAGCGGCTCGGAATGATCGACTCGTTCGTCCTAGGGATCGGCGGGCTTCTCGCCCTCGTCCTCCTCATCGTGGTGCGGGTGCCGATCGCCTACACGATGATCCTCGTCGGCATCGTCGGGACGATGCTGCAGACGCGGCCGGCGGTGCTCCTCAACCAGCTGAAGGACCTCGGCTACGCGCAGTTCTCCAACTACGACCTCTCCGTGCTGCCGATGTTCATCCTCATGGGCGGGCTCGCGGCGCGGACGGGGTTGTCGCGCGACCTCTTCCGCGCCGCGAACGCCTGGCTCGGCCGCTTCCGCGGCGGGGTCGCGATGTCGGCGCTCGTCGCCTGCGCCGGCTTCGGGGCGATCTGCGGCTCCTCCACCGCGACGGCCTCCACCATGGGGCAGGTCGCCCTGCCGGAGCTGCGGCGCTACCGCTACAGCCCGGCGCTCGGGACCGGCACCATCGCCGCGGGCGGCACGCTCGGGATCCTGATCCCGCCGTCGGTGGTGCTGATCGTCTATGCGATCACCGTCGAGGCGAACATCGTCACGCTGTTCGCGGCGGCGCTGATCCCGGGGCTCCTCGCGCTCCTCATGTTCATCGTCACGGTCGCGATCTACGTCCGCGTCGTTCCCGGCGCGGGGCCGGGGGGCGAGGGCGTCTCGCGCGAGGAACTTGCCCGGGCGAGCCTCGGCGTGGTCCCGGTGGTGCTCATCTTCGCGGTGGTGATCGGCGGCATCTATGCCGGCATCTACAACCCGACGCCGGCGGCCGCGATCGGCGTGGTGCTCGTCGCGCTCTACGGCGTCGCCTTCGCCGGGCTCCGGCTGAAGGCGTTCGTCGCGGCGCTGCTCGAGACCGCCCGGACGACCGGAATGATCTACCTCATCCTGTTCGGTGCCGAGCTCCTCAAGATCTTCATGGCGCGGGCAGGCGTTCCCCAGGCGGCGGCCGAATTCCTGTCGGCGAGCGGGCTCGGACCCTACGAGATCCTCGTCCTCGTCATCATCGGCTTCCTCATCCTCGGCTGCCTCATGGATTCCCTCTCGATGGTGATCCTCGCGGTGCCGTTCGTCTGGCCGGTGATTGCCGTGCTCGAGTTCGGGCTGTCGCCGGACGAGCTGAAGATCTGGTTCGGCATCATCATCCTCGTCGTCGTCGAGCTCGGCCTCATCACGCCACCGGTCGGATTGAACGTGTTCATCATCAACTCGCTGGCACGCGACGTCCCGATGCGGCAGACGTTCAAGGGCGTGATGCCGTTCTTCGCGTCCGAGATCGTCCGCGTCGTCCTGCTCGTCGCATTCCCGGCGATCGCGCTTTTCCTGCCGCGCGTCCTGTAGGGCGCCCTATCCCGCAAACGCCGGGTCGCCACAAGCGCAGGGACGCTGCCCGGCGCCGGCGCCGAGGACCTCTCCTCGAAGGCGACGTGACCGTCCCCTGAGCGGGGCGTGGTCGCGCTGTTCCCTGTCGCGCGCGGCCGCGCTGTTTCCTGTCGCGCGCGGCCGCGCTGTTGCCTATCGCGCGCGGCCGCGCGCGGTGCAGACGAGGCCGCCTGGTGCGAACTGGAGGTCGACCGTGCCGTCGATCTCCATCGCGAGCGCCATCGTCAGGATGCGACTTCCGAATCCTCTCCGCGGGGGAGGGGCCACCGCCGGGACGCCGCTCTCGCGCCATTCGAACGCGAACCCGTTCCGCTCCAGCGCCTCCCAGCGGATCCCGACGCGGCCGTCGGGCGTCGAGAAGGCACCGTACTTCGAGGCATTCGTGCACAGCTCGTGCAGCGCGAGCGACATCATCACGCCGACGCGCGGCGCGAGCTCGAGCCCGTCGCCCGACAGCGCGGTCCGCTCCTCGAAGCCGAGGTCGACGACGGACGTCCGGCAGATCTCGAGCATCGAGACCTCCGCCCATTCGTCGCGGACGAGGACGTCGTGCGCGCGGGCGAGCGCGCCGAGCCGCCCGTTGAACGCCTCCAGCCCCTTCTCTGGATTCGGCGCGGACCGGAACGTCTGGCTCGCCATGCTGCGCACGAGCGACAGCGTGTTCTTGACGCGGTGCTGGAGCTCGTCCGACAGGAGACTCCGGTGCTCCTCGATCCGCTTCAGCTCGTGGATGTCGGTCGCCGTGCCGTACCAGACGATCTCGCCCGGCCCGCTTCCGTTGACCGGGACGGCCCGGCTGAGGTGCCAGCGATACGTTCCGTCGGCCATCGCGAGGCGGTGCTCGCACGAGAACTCACTGAGGTCGTCGGCGGCTGCGTTCCAGCGCGCTCCGGTCCGGTCGAGGTCGTCCGGGTGGAGGAGGAGCGTCCAGTCGAAGGCGCCCGTCGCGGGGTTCCGCACCGGGGCGAAGTTCGTGACCTGCCGATTGTAGTAGACGACGTCGCCGTCCTGCGTCGCGCGCCAGACGAGCTGCGGCATCGTGTCGGCCATGAGGCGGAAGCGCTCCTCGGAAAGCTTCAGCTCCGCCTCGGCCGCACGCTGCTCCGTCACGTCGGTGTTGGTGCCGAACCAGCTCGTGATGCGGCCGTCGCGGTCGCGGATCGGGCGGGCGCGCGACAGGAACCACCGGTAGGAACCTTCGTGTCCGCGGAGGGGGAACACGTCCTCCCAAGGCGTGCCGGTCTCGAACGCGTGGCGGATGCGGGAGACGACGCGGTCGACATGGTCGGGATGATGGACCTTCGTCCAGCCCCAGCCGCGCATCTCCTCCGGCGTCGTGCCGGTGAACTCGAACCAGCGGCGGTTGTACCAGTAGATCGCGCCGCTGCCGTCGGCGATCCAGGCGAACTGGTCGATGTTGTCGGCGAGGATCCGGAAGATCGCGACCTCTTCGAGCCGGCCGAGGTCGCTCGCGCCACGTCCCGCGGTGACGTCGACGTTCAGGCCGCGCAGCGCGGTCGCCCGCCCGTCGTGCCCGCGCTCCACGACGCCGCGGTCGTTGATCAGCCTGACCTCGCCGTCCGGTCGAAACTCGTGCTCGTAGGTGCCGCCGGATTCGAGGAACGCAGAGGTCTCCGCTTCCACCCGCGTGCGATCGTCGGGATGGACGAGCGAAAGGAACCCGTCCTCCACGGAGGGCGGAGCGGAGAGGCCGTACAGACGGACGAGGCCGGGCGACCAGACGAGATGGTCCGACGCGGGCTTCCACACGTAGCTGCCCACGCCCGGAAGATCGTCGACGGCGTGACCGGCGATCAGTGAGTGCTTGTCTTCGGTCATGCCATTCGCCACGCCGGGAGCCCGGCGCAAGAGTCTTCCCCAAACCGGCGCCTCTTGCAACACGCACCGGGGCAAGTGGCAGGGCGGCCGCGTCGGAGGGACAAGCCTCCCTGATCTGCAGCGCCCGTGGGTGCGTGGGTGCCGCCTCGCCGGCTCTTCTTCAGGCGGCAGCGGCCTCTCCTCGATGGCCATCGCCGCGATCACGCGCGTCCGGCCGGTTTCGCATGACCGGCAACCGGCTGTCGCCGGGGGGGGACGGAGGTCCGGTTCGCGATGATCGTCCGTCTCGCCGGCCACACCGTGCACGCCGCGGCGCAGGCTTCACGCATTCACCATCAACGCACTGGCGAAGGACATGCCGATGCGGCAGACGTTCGTTGGGCGGGATGCCGTTGCACGCGTCGGAGATCGTCAGCGTCTCCCTCGTCGGCGCGTTGCCGGCGATCGTCCTGTTGTTTCTGCCGCAGATCCTCCGGAGGCCCACCATGCCGACACCGCCATACCGCGCCGACCACGTGGGGAGTCTCCTGCGCCCCGCCGCCGTCCACGAGGCGCGCCGCGCGGGCGATCCCGCCGCCCTCCGCGCCGCCGAGGACGAGGCGATCCGCGATGCGATCCGCCTGCAGGAGGAGGTCGGCCTGAAGGCGGTGACTGACGGCGAGATCCGCCGCTCGTTCTGGCACTACGACTTCATGGGCGAGCTGACGGGCTTCACCATGGAAGAGCGGACGGACGGCGTGCAGTTCGCCGGCGTGAAGCTCCGCCCGGTGTTCCCGACCATCACCGGCCGGCTCGACTTCCCCGACGATCACCCGATGCTGGAGCACTTCCGCTTCGTCGCCGCGAACACGTCCGTCACCCCGAAGATCTCGATCCCCGGCCCGTCCTGCTGCCATTTCCGCACCGCGAAGGCGGACATCCACCCGCCGGAATACGCCGACCAGGAGGTGCTCTTCGCCGACCTCGCCGCGACGTACAGGAAGGCCGTGCAGGCGTTCTATGACGCGGGCTGCCGCTACCTGCAGATGGACGACATCTTCTTCGCCTACCTGTGCGACCCGAAGCAGCGGGCGATGAAGGAGGCGGAGGGGTACGACCCGGACGTCCTCATCGACCGCTACGCCTGGATGATGCACGAGGCGATCAAGGACCGACCCGCCGACATGCTGGTCGCGATGCACCTTTGCCGCGGGAATTTCCGCTCCACCCACGCGGCGGAGGGCGGCTACGACCCGGCGGCGGACGCCGTGTTCAACAAGACGGGCGTCGACGTCTTCTTCATGGAGTACGACACCGAGCGGGCCGGCGGGCTCGAGCCGCTGCGGCTCCTGCCGAAGGGCAAGCAGCGCGTCTTGCCGGGCTTCATAACCACGAAAACCGGCGCAATGGAGAGCGTCGACGACCTCCGCCGGAAATTCGATGAGGCGTCCCGCTTCGCCGACATCGACCAGCTCGGCATCGCGCCCCAGTGCGGCTTCGCCTCGACCGAGGAAGGGAACGCGATCTCCGCGGATGACCAGCGCCGGAAGCTGGAGCTCGTGGTGCGCACCGCCGAAGCGGTGTGGGGCGGCGTCGACGCCTGACGGCGGCAGCGGGAGGCGGGGATGGGCGACATTGTCGACATGGGGCTCGTCGAGCTGTCCGGCGCGATCGCGGCGCGGCAGGTGTCCTGCCGCGAGGTGATGGCGGCGACGCTCGCCCGCATCGCGACGGTGAACGGCACCTTCAACGCGATCGTCTCGCTGCGCGACGGCGACGACTGCCTGCGCGACGCCGACGCCGCCGATGCGGCGCTCGCCCGCGGCGACCGGAGGGGGCCGCTCCACGGCGTGCCGCAGGCGCCGAAAGACCTCGCCGCCACCCGCGACCTGCCGACCACCATGGGCTCGCCGCTCCTGAAGACGTTCCGGCCGCCGAACGACGCCTTCATCGTCGAGCGGGCGCGGGCGGCGGGGGCGATCCTCATCGGCAAGACCAACACGCCGGAGTTCGGCCTCGGCTCGCACACCTACAACACGCTGTTCGGGCGGACGCTGAACGCCTGGGACACGCGCTGGACGGCCGGCGGCTCGTCCGGCGGCGCGGCGGTCGCCCTCGCGCAACGGATGCTGGCGGCGGCCGACGGCTCCGACATGGGCGGCTCGCTGAGGAACCCGGCCGGATGGAACGGCGTCGTCGGCTTCCGTCCCTCGCGCGGCACGGTGCCGACCGGGCCGGGGCGCGACGCCTTCCTCACCCAGCTCGCCACCGACGGGGCAATGGGGCGGACGGTGCGCGACGTTGGCCTTCTCCTCTCCGTTCAGGTCGGCGCCGAGCCGCGGGCGCCGCTGTCGCTGGACCGCTCCGGCGCGCCGTTCGCCGCGCTCGCCCCGCGCGATCTCCGCGGCGCCCGGATCGGCTGGCTCGGCGACCTCGGCGGCCACCTGCCGACGGACCCCGGCGTCCTCGACGTTTGCGTTGCCGCGCTGCGCCATTTCTCGGCGCTCGGCGCGACGGTGGAGCCGTTCGTGCCGGCATTCGACTGGGAGCGGCTGTGGCGCGCCTGGGTCGACGCCCGCGCCGTCCTCGTCGCCGGCGCGCTCGCCCCCCTCGCGGCCGATCCGGCGCGGCGGGCCGCGCTGAAGCCTGAGATGCAGTGGGAGCTCCACACCGCGGCCGGCATCTCCGCCGCGCGCTTCTACGAGGCGAGCGTCACGCGCACCGAGTGGGCGCTCGCCCTCCTCGATCCCTTCCGCACCTACGACGCCCTCATCCTGCCGACCGCGCAGGTGTTTCCGTTCGACGCGGCGCTCGACTGGCCACGCGAGGTCGGCGGGCGGGCGATGGACACCTACCATCGCTGGATGGAGGTCGCGATCGGGCCGACGATGGCGGGCTTCCCGGTCGCCGCCGTCCCGGCCGGCTTCACGGCGGATGGCCGGCCGATGGGCCTGCAGATCGTGACGGGCGCGAACGACGACATCGGCGCGCTCGAGATCGCTCTCGCCTACGAGGAGGCGAGCGGGTTCACCGCGCTACGACCGCCCGAGCCCACGAAGGCGTGAGGCCGCGGCCGGCCGGCCGAGGGTTCAATCGCTGCCCGTCCGACGCTATAGCGAACCCGCACGAGTACGAGTCGAGGGTTCTTGCGATGGGCTCACCGGTGGGGCGTTCGGGGCGGTCCGTCAGCGACGGGAATAGAGGGCCGTCGGCACGCCGCGCGCCGCGGGAGCCGCTGCTGCCGACCGTGTGGCGCGTTCTCACGGTGCTGGTCGTCGCCGTTGGCGTCGTCCTCCTTGTCCTGTCCCGCTTCCAGGACCCTGTCAGCGTGGTCGGCGGCGACGGCGGCACGCTGACGGCGAGCGACGGCACGCTCGACCCGCTCGCGACCAGCACGCCGGTGGACGACGGCGCGCCGGGCCACCCGCTGGTCCGCTACGAAATGCCGCCGCCGCGTGAGACGCCGCCGCTCGCCGAGGGCGCCGAGGACCTCACCTGGCCGGACCTCTGGACCGCCGGAACCTGGGAGCCGCCGACGATCAACGGCTTCCGCCTCGGCACTCCGGGCGCGGAGCTCTTTCCGGACGGCTCCACGCAGCGCGACATCGAGCTCTTCTTCCTCGACCTCCAGGACATGCGCACGATGCAGCCCGTCGACGGCACCGTCCGCCCGGAGCTCGACGGCCGCCGCATCCGTCTCGGCGGCTACACCACACCCGTTGGCTTCGGCGAGGAGGACCGCGAGTTCCTCCTCGTTCCTGAACTCGGCGCGTGCATCCACGTCCCGCCACCGTCGCCGAACCAGATCGTCTTCGTGCCGGAGTATGCGGGCGAGGTGGAGATGTTCGCGCCCGTCTGGGTGACGGGCACGCTCCGTGTCGACCCGCAGGCGACCATTCTCGCTGACGTCGGCTACCGGTTCGAGGATGTCACGGTGGAGCCCTACCGCTGACCCGCGGCCGCCGCCGTCAGTAGCCGAGGGCGCGGTCGACGAGACCGGGCGGCGGCTCGCCGCGGTCCAGCGCGGCGAGACCGTCGGTCACGGCGCTCACCGTCGCGGCGGCGCTCGCCTCGCTCGCGGTGTGCGGCGTCACGATCACCCGCGCGTCGGCCCAGAAGGGGCTCTCCGGCGGCAGCGGCTCGGTGGCGAACACGTCCATCGACGCACCGCGCAGATGCCCGGCGTCGAGGAGGGCGAGGAGATCGTCTTCCACCACCTGTCCGCCGCGGCCGATCTGGATCAGCGCGGCGCCGCGCGGCAGCTGGCGCAGGAACGAGGCGTCGATGAGGCCGCGCGTCTCGGGCGTCCCGGGCAGGACGGCGACGAGGATCGTGGTGCCGGCGAGGAACTCTTCCCGCTCGCTACCGGCGTAGGCACGCACGCCGGCCACGTCGGCGCGGCGGCGGCTGTAGAGCCGCGTCGGGTAGCCCAGCGCCGACGCCGCGGCGGCGATGCGCCGGCCGCTCGCCCCCGCGCCGAGGACGCCCACCGTCTCCACGCGCGGCGAGCGACCGAACTGCGGGCGAGCCCATTGGGCGCGGGCCTGCGCGGCGAGCGTCAGGTCGAGCCGGCGATGCCAGAGGACGATGTGGAAAAGGGCGAACGCCGCCATCTGAAGCGGCTGCTCCGGGTCGACCGTCCGCACCACGGCCACCGACGGGGGCGGGTCGGCGGCGAGGATCGTCTCCACCCCCGCGCCGATCGAGGCGACGAGCCGAAGGTTCGGGTACGGCGCGAAGGCGCCCGGCGGCGGCAGGAAGGCGAGCGCCGCGGTGACGTCGGCAGGATCCGTCACCTCGTCGGGTGCCAGAAGGGTGTGGCCGGCGGCCGCCATCGGCACGGCATAGAGGTCGCGGATCGGAACGCGCCGGCACACGGCGACGACCGTCGCCATCAGGCCGGCCCGACGCCGGCCGCCCTTGGGACGGTCCGGCAAGGGGCCTCGTCGCGGCCGTCCCGCCGCCGGCGAACGGACCGGGGTCCATGGTCCACGTGTCGTCCGATCCTCACGCCCCCGTCCCCGCACCCGCCTCGGCACCCGACTGTCCGACCCGCACTCGCCAAAGGCAACCAGCTCGGAACTTCACCGGCCTCAGCGCGTCTCTCCGCCCAAACACGTGGCGCAAGCACGGAGGACTTCACCATGAAAGGAATGGGTGGCGACGGAACGGCCGGCGTCAGGGGAGCGACGGAGGGGCCCGAGATCATCACGTTGAAGCTGGGGCCGTCCGGCGGCATACCGAACAACCCGCGCCTGCCGGTGCTCGTCTACCATGAGGCGATCCGCGATCCTGCCGCCGGGCAGGTGAGAGAGCTCATGGAAGACAACGGGTGGACGGGGACGTGGGTCTGGCGCGTCTACGATTTCCACCATTTTCATCCCGCCTCGCACGAGGTGCTGGTCTGCCTCAGGGGCTGGGCCGAGCTGTTGATCGGCGGGCCGGACGGGCAGACGGTCCGCATCGCGCCCGGCGACGCGCTGGTCCTGCCGGCCGGCACCGGCCATTGCCAGAAGGCGGCCGGCGACGGCTTCGAAGTGTGCGGCGCGTATCCGCCGGGGCAGCAGGGACCCGACATCGTGAGGGCCGGCGAGCTCGACGAGCCGGCGGCCGCCGAGCGGATCCTGCGGACACCGCTGCCGCACACCGACCCGCTTTTCGGTGAGGACGGGCCGCTCATCGACGCCTGGCGCTGATCACGCTGCCGGGGGCGCGGCCGACCAGCGCGTCCCCGGCACCGCCGCGAGGAGGCTCCGCGTGTACGCCTCGCGCGGTGCGAGGAACACCTCCCGCAGCAGCCCTTCCTCGACGATCCGCCCCATTCGCATCACCACGACGCGGTCGCACAGCTGTGCCGCGACGCGAAGGTCGTGCGTGATGAAGAGCATCGAGAGGCCGAACTCCGTGCGGAGCGACCGCAGGAGTTCGAGGATCCCCGCCTGCACCGAGACGTCGAGCGCCGAGACGGGCTCGTCGGCGATGATGAGCTCAGGCCGCAGCGCGAGCGCGCGTGCGATGGCGATCCGCTGGCGCTGCCCGCCGGAGAAGGCGTCCGGGTAGCGGTCGCCGGCGGACGCGTCGAGCCCGACCAGCTCGAGGAGGCGCCGGGCGTCGTCGAGCGCGTGGCGGCCGGGCGTCCCCGCAGCGATCGGCCCCGAGGCGACGGCCCGTGCCGCCGTCACCCGCGGGTTGAGGGACGCCGACGGGTCCTGGAACACCATCTGCATCCGCCGTCGCGCCCGCCGGAGCCGTCCACCGGCGAGGGCGAGGACGTCCTCGCCGCCGAGGACGACCGTGCCGGCGTCAGGCTCGACGAGGCGCACGATCGAGCGGCCGACGGTCGACTTGCCGGACCCGGATTCGCCGACAAGCCCCAGGACCTCGCCACGGCCGATCGTGAAGGAGACGCCGTCAACCGCATCGACGACGCGCCGTGGCCGCAGGAGGCCGCCGCTGCTCGTGAAGGTCTTCCGCAGCCCCTCCACGGCAAGGAGCGTCTCCCCGTGACGCGGGGCGGCGTTCGGCACGACGTCGGACGGCACCGCGGCGAGGAGGCGCCGTGTGTAGGCGTGGGCCGGTCGGTTCAGCACATCCGCCGCATCGCCCGCCTCGACGATCTCGCCCTGGCGCATGACGACGATGCGATCGGCGACCTCGCGCACCACGCCGAAATCGTGGGTGATGAAGAGCATCGCCATGCCGTGCGCATCGCGGAGCCGCTGGAGGAGGCGCAGGATCTCGCCCTGCGTCGTGACGTCGAGGGCCGTCGTCGGCTCGTCAGCGATGAGGAGGTCCGGCCCCAGCGCGAGCGCCATCGCGATCGTCACCCGCTGCCGCTCACCGCCCGAAAGCTGGAACGGGTAGGCGCGGGCGATCTTGGCCGGGTCGGGGAGGCCCACCTCGGCGAAGAGCTCGGCCGCGCGGTGGCCGCCCCGCCGCCCGTGCGCCGCGAACACCTCGGCGAGCTGGTCGCCAATCCGCATGACGGGGTTGAGCGCCGTGGTCGGCTCCTGGATCACCGAGCCGATCCGGTCGCCGCGGATCGCCTGCCGCTCCCTGTTCGGAAGCGCGAGGAGGTTCCGTCCCTCGAACAGGATGCGGCCGCCCGCGATCCTGACCCCCTCGGGCATGAGGCCCAGGATCGCGCCCGCCGCCATCGACTTGCCCGACCCGGATTCGCCGACGACGCAGAGCGTCTCGCCACGCGCTACTTCGAAGGACGCGCCGCGGACGGCATGCGTCCGCTCGGCACCCCTCGGCAGGCGGATCGTGAGGTCCTCGACCGTGAGGAGAGTCACGCCGCGGTCCGAACGGGGGGCGGCTTCGGCGTGGCCCGGCGCGATGCCGTCGTCACGGGCGGCGTCGTTTGCTGTTGTTGGGCCCGTGTTGTGATTTTCCTCCGCTTTGGCCGTATCGGATCCGTCGCCGAAGCTGTTATTGTCCGCTCTGGTTTAGCGAACGAGAGGCCGAGGCGGGGGCCGAGGATCGACGGGATGAGCGAAGACGGCGACGGTGGAGGGCGGGAGGTCGGCGGCGTTACAAGCGCGGACATCGATCTCACCCTCGACAGCTTCGTTCTGAAGCTCCTGCGCGAACTGACGGGAGCGATGGAGGCGGTCATCGGCACGGAGGAGGCGTCGGCCTACATCGCCCGCGTCGGCTGCGTGATCGGCGACTGGCTGAATGCCGCCTACCACGCCGAGCTCGGCCCTGCCGCGTTCGACGTGCCCACCGTGGCTCGGATCTTCGTCGACCTCAAGGACCGGATCGAGGGCGGCTTCGAGGTGAGCCGCATCGAGCCGGACCGCATCGTCCTCACCAACCGGCGCTGCCCGTTCGGCGACTATGTGAAAGGCCGCACGCCCCTCTGCATGATGACGTCCAACGTGTTCGGCCGCATCGGGGCGGAGAATTTCGGCTACGCCCGGGTGGAGCTGGACAAGACGATCGCGCGTGGCGACCCCGGCTGCCTTGTCGTCGTGCACCTGCGGCCCGTTCCGGGCGGTGCGGGGCGGGAGTATCGTCGCACCGGCGGCTGACGGCGCGCGCCGCTCAGCCGAAGGTCGGATCGGCCTGCCGGACGCGGCGGACGAGGGCGTCCCATGCCGCGTCCCGCCCGCTCGCCTCCGTCCCGTTGTAGGCCTCGGCATACTGGCGCGCGGTGTGGGCCGCGACGGCGTCCGGCAGCGGGGCGGGCGTGAGGCCCATCGACAGCGCCGCCACCTGCGCCTTGCAGGAGCGCTCGAGGTTCAGCATCAGCTTGATCGCCTCCGCGACCGACCTGCCGCAGGTGAGGAGGCCGTGGTTGCGCAGGATCATCACGAAGGTGTCGCCGAGGTCGGCGACGAGCCGCTCCCGCTCGTCGAGGTCGAGCGCGATCCCTTCGTAGTCATGGAACGACACGCGGCCGAAGAATTGCGCCGACCACTGGTTCAGCGGCAGAAGCCCCTCGCGGACAGACGCCACCGCGACACCGGCTACCGTGTGCGTGTGGACCACGGCGGCGACGTCCGGCCGCGCCATGTGGACGGCGGAATGGATGGTGAAGCCGGCGGCGTTGACGCCGTTGCCGAACGGGTCGTCGAGGACGGCGCCGCTCTCGTCGATGGTGACGAGGTTCTCCGGCGTGACCTCGTCGAACCGGAGGCCGTAGGGGTTGAGGAGGAAGCGGTGCTCCCCGCCCGGCCCGTCCGGCAGGCGGGCGGAGATGTGGGTGAAGATCGAATCCTCCATCCCGTTGAGGTGGATGAGGCGGTAGGCGGCGGCGAGGTCGCGCCGGACCACGCTCTCCGCCGCTGCGATGTCGATCGTGCCGAGGTCCATGGCGCCTCTCCCCTTGCTGCGGCAGTCGAGACGCCCCGGTGGCGGCCTGTCAACCGGGCGAGGCCGCCGCCGCCGCGGGCGGGGCTTGCCACGAACCCGCCGCCCCGGCAGTGAAGGCGGCGGGACCGGGGAGCTCGATGCGAACGTTCTACGCGGCCGAGACGGAGGCGCACGCGCCGGAGTTCTTCCTTCTGCGCGGCCGGCCCGCAGCGAACGAGGAGCGGGCGGAGCGGGCGCTGCGGCTCCTCGCCGGGGTCGCCGCCGCGGGTCTCGCCCCGGAGGAGCCGGCCGAGGCACCGGGTGCCGCGTTTCTCGTCCACACGCCGCGCTACCTCGATTTCCTCCTCACCGCCCACCATGCTTGGCGGTTGCTCCCGGGCGCGGGGCTGGAGGTGGTGGGCAACGTCCAGCCGCGGCGGCCGGAGGCGTCCTATCCGGCCGGGATCGTCGGCCGCGCCGGCTGGCACATGGGCGACCTCGCCTGCCCGGTCGGCGAGCGGACGGGCCGTGCGGCGCTCAGGGCGGTCGACTGCGCGGCGGCGGCCGCGGAGGAGGCGGCGGCGGGCCGGAATGCCTTCGCGCTCTGCCGGCCGCCGGGGCATCATGCCCACGCCGACATGGCGGCCGGCCACTGCTTCCTCAACAACGCCGCGGTGGCAGCGGCGCTTCTCGCCCGCCGCGGCGCCCGGCCGGCCATCCTCGACATCGATGTCCACCACGGCAACGGCACCCAGGCGATCTTCTACGAGCGCGCCGATGTCCTCTTCGTCTCCGTCCACGCCGACCCCCACGTGATCTACCCCTGGTTCGTCGGTCACCCGCACGAGCGCGGGGCAGGCGCGGGGGACGGCTTCAACCGCAACATCGTCCTGCCGCTCGGGGCGGGCGACGAGGCGTGGCTGCCGGCGGTCGACGAGGGCCTCGCGGAGGTGCTCCGCTTCGGGGCCGACGTCCTCGTCCTGTCGCTCGGGCTGGACGTCCACGTCTCCGACCCGTTCCGCGGGATGAGCGTCAGCACCGACGGCCTCCGCTGTGCCGGCGAGCGGGTCGCGGCGGCCGGCCTGCCGACCGCCATCGTGCAGGAGGGCGGCTATTTGTCGGACGCGCTCGGCGACAATCTCGCCGCCTTCCTCGCCGGTTTTCTGGGGGGACAGCGGTGATGCGCGTCGGGCCGCCCGTCGCCGACGTCGTCGCTTCCGTGGAGGAGGCGGGCGTTACCGACGGTGTCGGCCGGCTGGTGCTGCAGTGCCCGGACGAGGTGCGCGGCGCGCGGGCGGGGCAGTTCGTCCTCGTGAGGAGCCTCGCCCCCGGGGCGCCGCTCCTGCCGCGGCCGCTCTCCGTCCTCTTCAGCGGCGACCGGCTGGAGCTCCTCTTCAACGTCGTTGGCGCCGGCACGCGGGCGCTGGCGGCGCTGCGGCCGGGCGATCCCGTCGGCCTCGTCGGCCCGCTGGGCCACCCCTTTGCGGCGCCGGACGAGCCGATCCTCATCGTCGGCGACGGCAGCCATGTCGGCACGATGCTCGGCCTCGCCCGCGAGCGCGGCACGGCGGCGACCGTGATCCACGTCGCCACCGGCCATCCGGCCGATCCGGCGCTGGTGGCGCTTTTCGAGGCGACCGGCGCCACGGTGGAGGCGACCGACAGGGCGGGCCTCGCCGCGGCGCTCGCCCGCACGGCACCCGCCTTCGTGGCCGCCGGGGCGGCCGATGACGTGTTGGCCACCGTGCAGCGCTGGGCGGCCACGCGCGGCATCCCCGGCGAGGCGGCGCTGCAGGCGCCGATGGCGTGCGGACTCGGCGCCTGCCACGTCTGCGTCCGCCCGTTCGCGGCCGGGCTCCGCCTCGTCTGCGAGGGGCCGGTCTTCCCGCTCGCGGAGGCGCGCTTCGCCGAGGCGGCCCATGGCTGACCTCGCCGTGGACGTGACGTCCGTCGACCTCTCTGTCGACATCGGCACCGTCCGCCTCGCGGCGCCGATCCTTCCCGCCTCGGGAACGTTCGGCTTCGGCCACGCCCGCGTCTTCGACGTCACCCGCCTCGGGGCGCTGGTGCCGAAGACGGTGATGCCGGAGCCGCGCACCGGCCATCCGCCGCCGCGCCTCGTCGAGACCGCCGGCGGTCTCCTCAACGCGATCGGCATTCCCTCCGTCGGCATCGAAGCGTTCGTCGCGGACGACCTGCCACGCTGGACGGCGTTCGGCGCGCCCGTGGTCGTCTCGCTTTCGGCCGACACGGCGGAAGGGTTCGCCGCGCTCTGCCGTCGGGTCGACGCGGCGGGCGGCGTGGCGGCGCTGGAGCTGAACCTCTCCTGCCCCAACCTCGAGGCGGGCGGCCGCGCTTTCGCGCTCGACCCTGGGCCCAGCGCCGCCGTCGTCGCCGCCTGCCGCGCCGCGAGTGCCCTGCCGCTCTGGGCGAAGCTGTCGCCCGCCGCCGGCGCGCCGGCCGAGGTGGCGAAGGCGGCCGTCGGCGCCGGCGCGGACGCGCTCATCCTCGGCAACACCCTCATCGGCCTTGCCCTGCGTGACGGGCGGCCGGCGCTCGCCAACCGCACCGGCGGGCTCTCCGGCGCGCCGCTGAAGCCGGTGGCGCTCCGGATCGTCGACGAGGTGTGCCGGACGGTGCCGGCTCCCGTCATCGGCTGCGGCGGCGTGTCTTCGCTCGGGGACGTCCTCGACTACTTCGCCGCGGGGGCGAGCGCCGTCGCCGTCGGCACCGCGACGCTGGCGCGACCGTCCGCGATGGTGCACCTCATCGACGCGCTCGCCGCCCACTGCGATGCGCACGGGCTCGCCGCCCGCGACCTCCGGAGACGCGCTTGACCGACCGCCTCACCCTCCGCCGCCCCGACGACCTCCACCTGCACCTGCGCGACGGGGCGATCCTCGAGGCCGTCGTCCCGGGCTCGCGCGACTTCGCCCGCGCGACGGTGATGCCGAACCTCGTGCCGCCCGTCGCGACCGCCAGCGACGTCGCCGCCTACCGCGACCGGATCATTGCGGCGCTCCCGCCCGGCATGGCGTTCGAGCCGCTGATGACGATCTACCTCACCGACGCGACGACACCGGAGGAGATCGACCGCTGCGACAACGTCGCGATCGCGGCGAAGCTCTACCCGGCGCACGCCACCACGAACTCCGCGTCGGGGGTGACGGACGTCCTCGCCCTCACCCCGGTGTTCGAGCGGATGGCCGAGCGAGGGATGCTCCTCCTCGTCCACGGCGAGGTGACCGACCACGACGTCGACATCTTCGACCGCGAGGCGGTGTTCCTCGAGCGCGTGCTGGAGCCGCTGCGCCGCCGTGTGCCGCAGCTGCGCATCGTGCTGGAGCATGTCAGCTCGAAAGTCGGCGTCGACTATGTGCGCGAGGCGGGCATCGCGGGGTCGATCACGGCGCACCACCTCGTGATCGACCGAAACCACCTCCTCGCCGGCGGCATCCGCCCGCACAACTACTGCCTCCCCATCGTGAAGCGCGCCCGCGACCGCGAGGCGCTGGTAGCCGCCGCGACCTCCGGTGAGGCGCAGTTCTTCTTCGGCTCCGATTCGGCGCCGCACCCCGACCCGCGCAAGCTCGGACCCTGCGGGGCGGCGGGATGCTTCACCGCCCCTGTGGCGCTCCCGATCCTCGCCCACCTCTTCGAGGCGGCAGGGGCGCTCGATCGGCTCGAGCCGTTCGCGTCGCTGAACGGTGCCGCCGTCTATGGCCTCGCCCCCAACGAGGGGACGCTGACGATGGCGAAGGGCGAGCCGGTCGTGGTGCTGCCGGTCGGCACGCCGGACGGCCCGATCGCGATCTTCGATCCGGGTTTTCCGCTCGAATGGCAGGTGTTGCCGGAGGTTCTGCTGTGATCCTTCTCATTACCCAAGGACTCCTCCTCGTCCCGATGGGGCCGACGCTGACCGGCTTCGGCGCGGCGGCGGCCTTCGCGGTCGGGTTCGTCACGCGCTTCTGACGCTTCCAACCGGCGCCCCGAGGCCTTAAGCACGCGCGGCAACGACGGAGGGTGGCGATGATGGCGGTCCAGGTGGCGAGCCGCGAAGACGTGGCGCGGATCGCGGCGCGCGGCCTCCTCGAGGTGGGGGCGGTGCACATCCGCCCCGCCGAGCCGTTCACCTACACCTCGGGCCTGAAGAGCCCCGTCTACGTCGACTGCCGCAAGGTCATCTCGTACCCGCGACTCCGCTCGGCGCTTATGCAGCTCTCCGTCGCGACGCTCGTGCGGGAGGCGGGGCTGGAGGCGTTCGACGTGGTGGCGGGCGGCGAGACGGCCGGCATCCCGTTCGCCGCCTGGATCGCAGACCTCCTCGCGCTGCCGATGGTCTACGTCCGCAAGCAGCCGAAGGGGTTCGGCCGCAACGCTCAGATCGAGGGCGCCTTTCCGGAGGGCGCGCGGGTCGTCCTCGTCGAGGACCTTGCGACCGACGGCGGCTCCAAGGTGAAGTTCGCCGAGGCGCTGCGGGCGGCGGGGGCGACGGTCGAGCACACGATCGTCCTCTTCCACCACGACATCTTCCCGGACTCCGGCGCCGCCCTCGCCGCCGGCGGTCTCCGCCTGCACGCCCTCGCCCGCTGGCGCGACGTGCTTGCCGTCGCCGCCGAGAGCGGCGCGTTCGCCCCGGCGGAGATCGACGCGGTGAACGAATTCCTTGCCGCGCCGCTCGCCTGGAGCGCCGTCCGGGGCGGGATCGACCGGCTCGGCGGCTGAACCGGCGGCCGGTCCAATCGGCCCTCGACCGGGACGCGTACCCGGGCGCGGGTCGTCTGGTCGTGAACTCATCGCAACTCCCTTCGGCCGCAGGACGTTGCGGCGGCGGGCTGGCGTGGTAGTCGGAGCCGTCCGTCGCCCGCCCCGAGTCGAGTTTTGGTCGCCCCGTCCACCGCTCCCGCAACGATTGCCGACCTTTCCGGCCTCGCCGTCCGGCGGCTCGGGCGGCGGGCGCTTGGGGCCGTCGCGCTGTCGCTCTGGCGGAGGCCTGTAGCGGCGATCCCGTCCCGCATCCTTTTCGCGCCGGAGACCCTGCTCGAGGCCGACCCCGCCGTTGCGGCCGACGTCTATGCGGGCGTCTTCGCGCTCGCCGGCGAGGTGGTCGACGCCGCAGGCCGCTCGCCGTTCGCGGTGCCGCCGCCGACTGAGGAGTGGGCGCGCGCGCTGCACGGGTTCGAGTGGCTCGTCCACCTCGAGGCGAACGCCTCCGAGCTGTCCTCCTCCAACGCCCGCGCGCTCGTCGACGAGTGGCTGATGGCGCCGTCCCTGCCGGTGAAGGACGCGCCGGCCGTCGCCGCGGCGCGGCTGACGACGTGGCTCGTTGAGGCGCCGCTCCTCCTCAACGGTGCCGATGCCGGCTTCAAGGGCCGCTTCCTGCGCGCGGTCGGCCGCCACCTCCGGCGGCTCGAGCGGGCCTTCGTGCTGCTGCCGCCGGGCCTCGTCCGTCTCAAGGTGGTGGCGGCGCTCGGCCTCGCGGGGACGGTGGTCGCCGACGAGGGGCGACTGCAGCGCTGGTCGCTCGGTGCGCTCGCTGATGTCCTCGAGAGCGAGGTGCTGCCCGACGGCGGCCACGCCTCGCGCAGCCCCGAGGCGCTGGCGGAGGTGTTGGCGGCGCTTGTCCCGCTCCGCGAGGCGCTCGTCCGCCGCCAGCAGCCCGTGCCGGCGCCCTTGCGCGACGCCATCGACCGGATGCTGCCGATGCTGCGCTTCTTCCGCCACGGCGACGGCGGGCTCGCCCGCTTCCACGGCTCCGGCGTGGTCGGGAGGAGCCTCGTCGACGCGCTCCTCGCCTTCGACGACGCCCACGGGGCGCCCGCGGCCAACGCCCGCTACTCGGGCTACCAGCGGCTCGAGGCTGGCGGGACGGCGGTGATCGTCGACACCGGTCCCGCGCCGCCGCCGGACTTCGCCGCGCGCGCTTGCGCCAGTGCGCTGTCGTTCGAGATGAGCCACGAGGGGAGCCGCATCGTCGTCAACTGCGGAGCGCTCGACCGGGCGCGCGGCGAGTGGGAGGGCGCGGCGCGGGCGACGGCGGCGCACTCGACGCTCACCCTCGCCGACCGCTCCTCGGCCCGCGTCCTGGGCCGCTTCCCGCTCGACGACATCCTCGGCCCGGTGCTCTACGCCGGACCGCGCGCGGTCGAGGTGCAGCGCGCGCCGCTTGCCGTCCGCGGGAGCCATGACGGCTACCGCCCGGCATTCGGGCTCGTCCATGAGCGCGCGCTGACGCTCTCCGACGACGGGCTGGCGCTCTCGGGCGAGGACAGGCTCGTCGGCGGCGACCGGGTCGACGGCCGCACCTTCGCGATCCGCTTCCACCTCGACCCGGCGGTGAAGGTGCGGGTCGAGCGCCGCCGCCGGCGCGCGCTGCTGACGTTGCCGGACGGGTCGATCTGGATCTTCACGGTGGTGGAGGGGCCGGAGCTCCTCACGGAGGACACGGTGGTGCTCGTCGGCCCGCGGCGGGTGCGGCGGTCGGTGCAGATCGTCATCCCCGGCAACACGTTGACCGACGGGACGGTGCGCTGGCACATCGGCCGCCATGCCGCCGCGCTGGACGGCGCGCCGTCCGACACCGACCGCGACCGATGAGGCTCCCATGATCCGCCGCGCTCTCCTTTCCGTGTCGGACAAGACCGGACTTGTGCCGTTTGCCCGCCGGCTCGCCGCGCTCGGCGTCGAGCTCGTCTCGACCGGCGGCACCGCGGCGGCGCTGGCCGAGGCGGGGCTTGCCGTGACCGACGTCGCGGCCGTGACCGGCTTCCCGGAGATGATGGACGGCCGCGTGAAGACGCTGAACCCATTCATCCACGGTGGCATCCTCGCGGACCTCGCCAACCCGGCGCACGTCGCCGCGCAGGACGAGCACGGGATCGTCCCGATCGGGCTTGTCGTCTGCAACCTCTACCCCTTCGAGGCGGCGCTCGCCGACGGCCGTGCCGGGGTGGAGGTGATCGACGTCGGCGGCCCGTCGATGACCCGCGCGGCGGCGAAGAACTTCGCGCACGTCGCGGTGGTCGTGGACCCGGCCGATTACGAGGCCGTCGCCGAGGCGCTGGAGGCCGGCGAGGTGCCGCTCCCCATGCGCCGGCGGCTTGCGGCGAAGGCGTTCGCCCGGCTCGCCGCCTACGACGCGGCCGTTGCGGGCTGGCTCGCAGCGGAGACGGCGGCGGACGACGTCGCGGTCGACCACCGCGAGTGGGCAGCGCTCGGCGGGCGCCGCATCGCCGCGATGCGCTATGGCGAGAACCCGCACCAGTCAGCGGCCTTCTACCGCGCGGCGGGCGGGGAGGGGATCGCGACGGCGCGGGTCGTGCAGGGGAAGGCGCTCTCCTACAACAACGTCGCCGACGCCGATGCCGCCTGGACCGCCGTCGCCGACTTCGCCCCCGAGGCCGACGGCGGCGGCGTCGTCATCGTCAAGCATGCGAACCCGTGCGGCATCGCTGTCCGTCCGACCCTTGCCGAAGCCTACGAGGCGGCGCGGCTCGCGGACCCCGTATCCGCCTTTGGCGGTGTCGTCGCACTGTCCCGCCCGCTCGACCGGGAGACGGCGGAGCGGATCGCGGCGGTGTTCACGGAGGTTGTGATCGCGCCGGGCGCGTCGGAGGAGGCGCTCGCGGTGCTTGGCGCCAAGCAGAACCTGCGCGTCCTCCTTGCCGACCGGTTGCCCGCGCCGGCGCCCATGTTCCGCACGGTCGGCGGCGGCTTCCTGGTGCAGGACGCCGACACCGGCGTGCTGCCGGATGATGCCCGCGTCGTGAGTGCCCGCGCGCCGACCGAGGCGGAGTGGGCCGACCTCCGCTTCGCAT